>OMGY01000105.1_pt1 | contig 90203 bp, 93 predicted proteins | sample 1674461 | NCBI WGS metagenome assembly OMGY01 (sample SAMN05578579, study PRJEB25193) | human gut metagenome | biome: Human Microbiome; feature: human-associated habitat; material: feces | host: Homo sapiens | place: USA:Birmingham | reverse complement strand
CGAGTGCCTCGGTGGGTGGAGGCCTCCTGTCTTTTCGAGGCGTATGTCATTCCGAGCGAGGCCCGAAGCCGACGAGGAATCTCATGCAAAATGCCCACTTGGTCGGAGATTCTTCAAGGCAAAGCCTTTCGGAATGACATCATATCACAAGGGCTGCAACATTTGGCAAGAGATTCTTCACTCCGCTTATGCTGCGTTCAGAATGACAGAGAGTTGCCCCCCCTTTCACACGAAATCGTACCAATAAATGGTATCGGCATCGCATTTCAGGTTCAACGAGTGCCGGTATCGGTCGCGTCCATACTTCCGAACCCACAGGCGGGGAATGACACACCCCGTGCCGCCGTGCCGGTTCTGCTCACCCGGGCGTATCGGGCAATGCGGGTTGCGGGTCGTGTTCCACGACCGTTTGTCGCTCACGTATAGACAGTGCGGGTGTTTCCCGTCGATGAACATGGCTTTGAGCCTGTCGAGGTCGTCGGCAGCTGTCTTCCGTCCACCCATGACGTTTTCGAGCACCACCCGGTAAAAGCCGCCCACCTCTTCGAGCCTTGCCACAACGGCCGGAACATCGGCCTTGTACTCGACCAATCCGTGGCAAGCCACAAGGCCGCCCTTGCCATCGAAACGCACACGCAGGTCGAATGCGCGTGCGCCACAGGCGATTTGCCTCTCAACGTCCTTCCGCTGGCAGCGGGCGAAAGGTTGTAATAGCCGTCCCCACCATTTTATCGGTTTATAGCCCGTCAGGCTGTTATGTGATCCGTACATAATCTTAAATTTTCATATCGATGGTGGCACATGCCGCCGTGCCGGAAGTGTCGATGGTTATACGGAGTATGTTCAGATAATTCGACCCTCCGTGCAAAGCGTTCTGGTAAAGGAAAAACAGGCCGTCGATTCCATTCGTGTTCCTGAAATGGGAAAGCAGTTTGGCCCTGATGTTCTGTGTGCCGGCTGACGTATCAAGGCCGAAAGAAATCTGAATATCGGGAATGTGGTTGCCTGCATTGCCGGGGAAATAAGAGTTGAGCAAGGCCTTCATGACCGGGAAAACAGAGCTCCCGCTGCTGAAAGTAACAGAGGTAGACGAGGAACCCGGAGAACCCACCGTCATTTTTCCCAAATAGAAATAATAACAGCCCGACCGGTTCCACTCCTCCCACGATGACGGCGTGAATCCCAACGTGGAGTCTTCGGCCGACGTGCGGCTGTAAAGAGTCCCGTTTTTGCCGACGAACATCTGCGTGTACCGGTATTTGTATTCCCCTTCGTCGTTCTCGAACCTGAAATGGCTTTGTATGACAACGCCGTTTTCCGGGTAATCGGGAACGTTGCCGTCCGCCTGATTCCCGTTCAGCCATATATGGATAGTCCCCAACTCTCCTTGCGTGTACCTGTCGATGTCGATGGCATCACTGTTGTTGGAAAAAGAGATGCCGGCAGCTTTCTCCGCCGTGCCTGCCAATGTTCCGGTAATCGTCCCGAAACAAATGTTGCCGACATAGGTGCTTTCTTTATAAACGTCTTCGGGAATAGCCGATACAATCGAAACGGTATAACTCGTTATGGCGCTGCTGTCGGTCGTGCCGCCCTCGCCCATGAACACAAACGCCGGGTAATCGTTTCCCGCATTGCTTTCGAAATAAGCGTCGAATGTGCTGCCACCCGTCCGTACCAGCTTCACCCGGTTGTACATTTGAGTGTTGGTAGAAAACAGGCAATAGGGGTTCATACCTTTTTCCGTGTTCGTGTCGTAAGTCCAGTTCACCATATAATCGGCGTACCCCATGAGAGGCGATTCGATGCCGAATCGCACGATTCCTTTTTCAGGGCCTCGCTTCAAAGTCATGAATTTATAATACCGCCCATGTGCCGAGGCCCGCGAGTATCGGAGCCGTGTTTTTGTTACAGGGGTGCTTGTTTTGGAATCTACGACGGCATCTAATATTGTTACGGGATAAATTGTCTTCCCGTTCTCTTTCAGTTTCTTTATCCTTGCCATGTTTCAAGTATTGAAGGCAGACGGAAACCCCGCCCGCCGAGTTTCTCAAATCGTTATCTCCTTATAATCCGTTACGTCCGTTACTGCCGCCGATTTCAGATAAGTGGCCGCGATGTCCGCCCCGTTCTTGTCCTGCGTCGCTTTCGTGGCTTGGTTCACCGTAACCGCCCCGTCCGAGCCCACGGTGATGTCCCCGCCGCTCTTCACGCCGCCGAGGGTTGAACCTGTCGCAACCGGAACACCGGTCAGGAAATCCGAAAGGGCATATCTCTTTTGAGACCGCAAAGAAAAACCATCATCGTTCGTAAAATACAAGGAATAGATTTCTGCGCCGAGACTGCTACTATCCAAAAATACAAGATAGTATGAGTCGTTGCTGACAATAGCCGAAGCCGGGAGCAACTTAAATCCATCACTCACGTAAATCGGGTCCTTATACGTACCTGCATCTTCCATAAAGGTCCTTACGTCGGCAAGATCTGTCGTAACAGTTATGTTACCGTCTTCACCATGGCCTATTTCTATGACCCTTTCCGGGTGTACGCCCTTGCTCCTCAGGTTTTCTTCCCCCACATTCGAGAGGTCTTTTTTCGCCAAGTCTCCGATAGCCACCCCCGAATCCTTAGCCGTTTTATTCGTCCCGGCCGAAGTCAGCACCCGATCCGCAGCCCCGGCATTCGCCGACATCGTTACCATGTTTGCCGTACCGCTCGACACCTTCGTGTCCGCATAACCCTTTGCCGATTGCAGGTTCTCGGCCAGCAACCCGGTAAGCGTCTCCGTGTCGGTAATGCCCGCAAGGAACGATTCGATCTCCTTCCAGCGGTTGATCGTCGCGTCCGAAGCGTCCGCATCTTCGAGGAAAGCGTTCACCTTCGCCACGAACCGCGACAAGTCGTTCCCGTCCCCACTGCCGATAGCCGCCCGCAGGTCGCTGAAAGCAAGCTCCATGTTACCCCTGCTTCCCCCGGCCAGCACTTCCAGCAACTCGTCCAAGAGTTCAGCCAGCGTAAAACCGTTCACATCAACAACCCCCTCCGGTATCGTTGCCGGATAAATCGTACTCCCGTTTTCCTTTAACTTCTTAATCTTTGCCATTGTGATTATGTTTTATTGGTTATATTTCCTTGTAATCCGTCGTATCCGTGTAAGCCTCCGAAGTTATCGTGCCGCTTTGCACAAATCCCTGCGTAACCGTGTCAGGATAACCCGCCTCGAACGAAATCGAGTAAGACCGTCCGTTATCGAACAAAAAGGTCAGCCTGTAATCCACCCCGTCTTCTATCCTTACAGAGGCTGTCCCAAAAAACAAGGGTTCCCCGAATTGCGTCGTCGCTTTCAATAACAGTGGGGCTTTACCTTTGGTGGCAGCAAGCATTACTGCGGCTATTTCTTCCAAATCCTCGTCCAAATAGAAACCTTTCCCCGGGGTATATTCGCCCAAATCGATAACTTTCGGGAACAGTTCCCCGGTTGCTGTTTCGAGGTCGCCGATACGGCCGGCATCTTGTTCCTGCTGTTTTTTTATCGAATCCACAGTCGCGGCATCGGCCTTTCCGTTGAGCGTATCCGTCAGCCCTTCGACCGAGGCCGCCGGAATTTTTTCGTCTTTGTGGAAAAACGAGTCGATCCACGCGGCGAACTGTCCGGCCGAGGGATAAGCCCCCCGGCTGAACCATTTTTTCAATGTCTCCCTTGTTGTTGCCATTCTATCGTGCTTTGATGATGTAGCTGAGTGTGTAGTAAGGCGGCCGGTTCTCGTGCGACTTCGAGGCGCCCCAACCGCCGGCGGCCTCCGTCTCTTTGGCGGCAGACAGTGCCCCGGTGTTTCCTCGGGCCATTCGCGAATTTTCCTCCCCTGCTTCTGTTGGGGCGGAGTTGGTAATGGAGATCCACGTAAACGTATGCGTATGCAAAGGCAGTCCCGACTCTTCGGCCGTGAGGGTTACGTTTTTCTTTCCGCCTGCCGCCCCCAAAGCGTCATAGTCATCATCGGAGTCGCTGCGCCCCACGACAAAACGGCCGCGCAGGTCGGGCACCCGGAAATAGCCGGCAGTCGTGGTATAAGCCACGCCATTTTCCGACATGGCCCGGTTGAAGGCCGCACCGACGGCCGCATAGAGTTCCGGGTAATCCTTTTGGGCGTATTGCGCCCCGTTGCAGAGAAGCCAGCCGTCCGGGACGTTCTCCCCGGCAAAGAGCTGTACCGATCCCACCGGTTGGGGCTGTATCTTTTGGAAGGCTGTTTCCAGTGCCGACAGTTCCGCCCGCAACTCCGGCAGGGTATCTGCCTCATGGAAATCTTCCCATTTGAAATTTTCCCCGCCGATGCCCGGCGAGAGGCAGCGCACGGTGTAGGCCCGGGGGAAGTCCACGCCTCCCGACGATACCGCGACCGCCGAAGCGTTGAGGTACATGCCCGATGCCACCGCACCGCCCTCGAAATAAAGGACCTCCCCGTCGGGGAACTCTTCCGTACGCAGGAACACGTAACCCGGAGCGCGTGTCGTGCCGTCCTCCCGGAGCTCGCAACCCCGGAGCACGGCCTTGTCGCCGGCGAGGTTGCCGATAATCTGCACGAGGCTGATGTTCTCCTCCATCGAGGCGAAAGTCTCCGCATCGACGGGGAAATACTGCTCGGCCTGTGTCGTAAAATTGCCAATCGTTCGTTTCATCATATATTGTTTTACAAATCCTTTTCAATCCCCATACAGAACGGCATACCGCATCGAGGCCAGCCGGTAGGTGTCGACCACGCCCGAAAGGCGGCTTTCGTCGATACGCCCGCGTAACGCGGCGGGAATCCCCACGATGAAGTCTACCGCCCCGGCCCCCGTAAATTCGCGACGGTAGATTTTTTCACCTGCCGAATCCGTCCGCAGGGGCAGCTTCAACGGCCGCCGGGCCGCACGCCGATAAACCACCGTCCCGAAGTCGGCCTTGTCGCTGTCGGAGAGGGTGATGCGGCGCAGCTCCGGGTCGAACTCGTCGTTGAGCACAGCCCGCAGGTAACAGACCTGCCCGTTATGCCGCAGCCGGTAGCCGGTGCGCTGCCGGTATTGCATGAAGCGCACATGCAGGTGGCTCACCGGCGTAACCAGCGCGAAAGCAAACGCGCCGAACAACGGCCTCCGCCAGAAAGTCGGCAGCAACAGCAGTGCCAGCCGGCGGATATTCACATCGTATTTACCCATTGTTGTAGACTTTCAGGTTCAACGTCAGCGTGTCCACCCGGAAATATCCCGCATCGGGGACATACCGGGCATTGATGGCCGCCCCGTCCGTGGTGGAAGCGCCGACAAACTCGACCACCTTCACCCCCTCGACCCCTTGCAGGGCGTCGACAAGCGCCATGTTGGTATATTCGCCATTGAAGGGCAGGTTCTCGATATACGACTTGATCGCCGCCTCGCAATCGGTTTTCACCGTCTCGGGGGCCAGCATGGCATCGTAGTAGATGTCGACCTCGCAGCTGAACGGGTCGGCCTCCTTGTTCACCACGTCGATGCGAACGCCCGCATCTTTTATCTCGGCGAAATAAGCCGCCAACTGCCGTGCCGTCCCTTCGTCGAGCGGGGTACGGCGGCCGTCCGACTCGCCCGCCACTTTGACCGTCAGTACCGACGTCTCGCGGCTCTCCACCGCCACGGCGTGCTTCACCACCCGGGCGGCGGCCATCTCTTCCTCACTCATCGCCGAGGTGTCGTATTCGTCGCTGTCGGGCAGGAGCACCTTACCCTTCATAAACCGCAGCGCTTTATCCCGGTACCACTTCGGGCGGTGCGGCAATATCTCGTCGATGCGGCTGTCCACATCGGCCTTATGGGCATCGAAAAGGCACTCCAATACCCATACGGCGCAGGCCGCGACATAAAACAACACGCCCTCGACGCTCACCTTGCTGAAACGTTCCGTAAAGTTGTCGCCCGGCGTGAACCCGTAAGCCGAAGCCGCCGCCTCGTTGCGCATGAAATCCGCAGCGATACCCTCTTTTATTTCTGTAATTGTCCGTGCCATTCTTCCTTCCTATTTTTGTCGTCAACTCACTATAAAATCCACCTCGACACCCATGAACCCGATACCCCCGTAAGGAACCGCCGCCATCTCTTCCGCCGTTACTTCCGTCGCCGGACGTACTTTTCCGGCAGCAAGCATGGCGACGACCTGTTTTTTTACAATATCCTCCTGCCCATACACCAACAGCCGGCCGGTGGAGAGGCTGTCGGTTACAGAAAGGCCGTTTCTTGCCGCCAGGGAAAAGACGGCTTCAAAAGCCCCGCATTCCTGCACGGCGATATCCGCCAATGATTGTCCGTTATGTACCGTGATATTCCGCATCGATCGTAACTTTGTTTTTTACGGTGTCGATTTCCACCGTGTTGATTGTCATTCCATCCGATTCCAGTTGTAGGGATATTTCCCGCTTCCAAGCCGTTATTTCGTCATCACCGAGAATATCGGAAATGCCCGCCCCGAGAAGCGGATATTCCTTGAATTCCCCCTTGTGTGCCTGTAATATGACGGCCTGGTTCTGATAGGTTGTACGTCCTATTTCCAGTCCCCCGGCGATAAGCCCCTGGGCGTCCCTGGCCGTATTTATTTTCAGGTCGGAGGTTTCCGGGTCGAGTAATATGCCAGTTCCTTTCATCAGTGTGTAACTTTCGTGTCTTCTATGTCGGCTTCCCGCGTCTCTGTCAAGGTGGAGGACCACGATGTATCGAGTGCCGTTTTCAGGGCACCGCCACCGTCCTGCAGTACAGGCGTCCAATCTTTAAACACCGATTTAAGCGCGTTTATATCCCGTTCGATGAGATTCAGCCGCCCGGTCAGTTCTTTTACGTTGGCCAGCCCGTTGTTGCTGCCGCCGTTTATTTCGATGGCTTTTCCGGTGAAGCGTGCACTGCTTTCCCCGACATGCAGTTCGATGGCGGCAATTTCGGTAAAACCGATGACAGCCAGTTCGCGCATCGTTCCGGCCGAAAGGTCGGCCACCAAGACGGAGCTGCCCCGAGCCGGGGTGATGAGCAAACCTTTTTCCGCCCCTTTCTTGACCGGGGAAAGGCGGATACCGGGAATCACCAGATCGCCAATCCGGGCCGAGCAGGTGTCCCCATCCACCGAGACCACTTCCATCAGCCAAAAGGCGAAACAGGGTTTTCTTGTTCCCGTAATTTCCCGAAGCAACGCCGCTATCTGCGAGTATTTGTCCATCAGTCTATTTTTTTTCCAAGTGTAACTTTCCTTTTTCCACCGGCCGAAGAGAAAGAGGTCTCGACGGCGACGACATAGTACTTGCCGGTTTTGTATTCATAATCCGCATCCCTTATCTCCGCAACCCATGCCGGCTCGACATAGGGAACGAGCCAACCCGTTATACTCCCTTCATAGCCGGTATATGAGCGTATTTTCAGCTCTTCGTCGGCACGGCGTTCGAGGGTGGCCCTATCCGAAACTCCCGGTATTTTCAAATTGAATTTGTCCCCGCCGGGAGTACCTTTGGTAACTTTCACCGTTTTACCGGCCGCATCGGTTCCCTCGATGGTGCAGATGAATTTCCGGTTCCGTGCTTCCCTGTATTTCAGTTCCGACTTTTCTATGTTCACGGCAAAATCATAGATGACGGTTCCGCCTATCTCCGCATATTGCGGGTGTATGTGCAGTGTCCTGCCTTTCAGGTATATGTTCGCCCGGGTCTCCTCCTGTATCTTTTTCAGCACGTCGAATCCCGTCGCGTTGTAGAGGGTGAACCTGTCGTATTTGAAATCATAGTCGCAGGAGAGGTCGAAGCCGCCGAGTTCCCGGTTTACATACTCCATGATTTCTTTTACGGTGGCATCGGTGAAAACTTTGTCGGTCAGGTCTTTGCGGTAATTGTACAACTCATCTTCACACTGTATTTTTATGCTGCCGTCATCGGTGGCGATACTTTCCACGTACCCCTCGAACTCGACCGGAAGTTCCGACAGGTCGGTGTCATAGCCGAACCGGATGGCAACGGCATCCCCCTCTTTGATTTTTCCTTCGATTTCCAGTGCTTTGTTATATACGGTTGCCGGGAGGACGACCACGGCGGTATCCGCCAGGTTCTCCACTCCGGCTTTGACCGTTACGCTTTCGAGCATGGTCAACCGGTAACCGCCTATGGTGATGTCGAAGTCCAGGGAATACATTGTCAGATGGAGATGAAGAGTTCCGTATTGTTGTCGCTGTACGCTTTGATGCTGAAATTTTGGTTGTTCACCCCTTTGGTGTGCGGGAACGAGAGCGATTCCACCGCCAGGTATTTGATACCGAGTATAAGAAGGATTTCTTGTGCCACCTCTATGCTCCGGCGTTCATTGAAAAGCGCGGTTATCGTTCGGACCTGTTCCTCGGGATAAGCGTTCCCGTCGAGGGAAACGACGCCTTGTATCTGTACGGTGTAATCATCCCGGCACCACCGTTCCTTAACGCTGCCGCCTGCCGTCCCTTTGGCGACGGAACGCCGTATGATCGAGTTTTTTCCGCTGACCGAAACCAGCGGCTCAATGGGGAAGGTGAACCATTCCGTGTCGTCCGGACGTTTCACTTTAAAGGGCATTTGCGAATGAATGACACCCTGGCGGGTCATTGCCCCCTTGACGGCCTCTGCATCGGAAACGGAAGTGATCGGGTTCCCGCCCGGCAGAATGATGTACGGGGGCAAGGTACCGAAACTGCCCAACGCCTTCGAGTAGCGGACGGCCGCCGGGTCCAGCGGGTTGCCGCTGTATGAAACTTCCACACGCGGAATCATTTTTTGCAGCTCGTATTCGATTTTAGCCATTATTGCGCCGTTTTTGCCATTTGTAAAACGCGGATAAAGAGGCTCTCCATGTCCCGCTCCATGTTTTCCCGATTGTCGTCGTAGCCGCCTTCGTAAACGATACGTTCGACCATGTTCCCGATAGAGATGTTGATGGTCGTGTTCTGTGTCCCGCCCGTGGCGACGGCTTCGGTGGCGTTTTTGGCCACCTCCCCGCCCGTAGGGTTGATTCCGCTTTCCGTTTCCGACCCGCCGAGTCCGGGTATGGACGGGGAAGATATGCCCAGTTTGGTTCCGAATCCCGAAACGATGTCCGACAAAGACTTCTCCGAGTTCCACGACAAATCGATACCGGCGAGCGACCGGCCGGCATTCTTCAAATGGTCGGCCACACGTTGCGCTCCTGCAGTAATGGCCTGTTGCCGGGCTTCCACGTCGGCACCGATGGCAGCTATGGCCGCCCGGTTTTCCGCACTGTTTCCCAAGCCTACCGCCTCTTTGAATTCGTACCAGCCCAACTTTATTTTGTCGAGCCCGATCATGATGCCGTTCACAAGGGTGGAGAAGTAGAGCTTTACCCCGTCGACGAATGCGTAGAAAGTGTATTTCATGAATCCGACGACACCTTCCCAAAGGGAACCCCAACCCTCTATTTTATAACAGAGGTAGGCGATGACGGCGATAAGGGCCACCACGCCGGCAATGATCCATGTCGTGGGGGAAGCCCACATGGAAGCGTTCAATGCTGTTTGCGCCGCCGTCCACGCCCATTTGGCCGTGGTAACTATACCCGCCCACAAGGCGGCCAGTTTGGTCCGGGCGATGACGATCCCCATCGTTGCGGCCATTATTCCCAACAAGGCGGTAAGGACGGTTATGGCCGTGTTCCCCCCGGAAAGCAGGTCGAGCCAACGTCTGAAAGCAGACACGCAGCCCGTTACGCCCTTATGTATCCACGACAAAAGGGCGGCGGTGTAGTCGATGAGCCGGGAGAAAACGGCAAATGCCGGATTGATGAACGGTTCGATGATGTCATACAGTTTCCAAAGCAGCATGGCGGCGTTGTCCAGCAAGGTGGACCATTTCCCGGACTTCGAGCTGCCGAGACGTTCGGTCATGTTATAGAACAACCCGCCCGCAGAGGTGGCCGAAATGAAGGCGTCCCGGACCATTTCCGCCGATATTTCCCCCTTGCTCATTTCATCTTTCAACACGGCCATCGACTTGCCGGTCGTCCTTGATATTTCATTCAGGGGGTTGAAACCTGCGTTAATCATCTGCAGCAGGTCTTGACCCATGAGTTTGCCGGTAGAGGTCATTTGGGAAAAAGCCAGTGTCAGGGAATTCATCTTTTCCCGGTCGCCCATGGCGATATCCCCCAACATCTTGATGTTCGGCATGACACGGTCCGCCGCGATGCCGAAGGAGAGCATCATTTTGGCATTTTCCTGCAAATCCGCCGCCATGTAGGGTGTGGCCGCCCCGTATTGCCGGAGGTCGGAGACCAACCGTCCGCCGGCTTCTTTCGATCCGAGCAGCACTTCAAAGGATATCTGTGTCTTTTCCCGATCGAAGCCCTTTTTCAAAGCCGCCAGTCCCGCCGTTCCGGCCAGTACGATGGGATTGGTGATGGCCGAGGCGAACGGCAGGCTACCGAATGCTTCGGAAAAAGCCGCCTTCAAACGGCCTCCCGTCGTACTCTCCAAACGACGCAACTGCCTTTCAAGCGATTGTATTTCCCGGTTGGTGGTGCGTATCGCTTCGATGTTTCCGGCCGGTATCCACTCCCGCTCGGCACGCAGGGCGGCAATACGTCCCGTCAGCGAACCGATGCTCACGCCGAAGTCCTGCATCGTGCGGTCGGCTTGTACGACCTGCCGTTGCACCCGGCTCCACACCGCCAGTTGCCGGTCGTTGGCAATGCCTATGCGCGAGAGCTTGCCCGAGATTTTATCTTGTAGGGAGAGGGTATATTCAACGATATTGCCTGCCATCGGTTCGTTTGTTAGGGTTTGTTCGCCTCTTTTTCCTTTTTCCGGATATATACCAGTTCATTATAACGGGCGGCGAATTCCTCGTCATCGAGGTTATCCGGTTCTATGTGCATGTAGTAGCGCAGCTGCGCCGCCATGATCCGAAACGTATCGGCATCATCGACGGCTGCAGCTTCTATAACTTTTCCAGTTCGGCCTCCCCGACTTCAACGATATCGGGGATCATTCCCGAAGCGGCGAGGAACAGGCTGTCGTCGGTGCGGATATCCGTATCCCCGCCGAGCCAGCACTGCCGCAATATGACCTCGTTGAATTTCAACGGGTCGGCTTTTCCGGCCACGGAAGCGGCCGAGAGGTCCTTCCGTTTCGGCGCACGCAGGTAACAGACATGCTTTCTACCGTCGGCATCGTCCACCTTGATGGCGAATACGTTTTTATGGGTCTCTTTCCACTCTTTTATCTGCTCGGCGGTGGCTTCTCCGATCGGTTTTTCTTTTTCCATGACGGATTTTCTGTTTGATGACGGTTGCCCGTCCGGTTAAACGATTTTTTTCTTGTCCAGGAAGATGAAAGGGAGGGTGCATTCCATGAATTTGTCCCCCTGTTTCAGTTCTTTGGGTTCTTCTGTAAACTGGCAGCCGATCAACTCGTCCGTGGCGATCATGTCCCCTTTCGACGGGTTGCCGTAATTGGCGACTATTTTCACCTCGAGGTCCAGTATGGAGCCTCCGCCGGCGACTTCCAGCGCCAACAGTTCGGACTGGGTGAGGGTGATTTCCCCTTCACCCGACTTGTTGCCTTTCTGAATGCTCAGCGGTTTGTTCCCTTTGCCGTAAAGCGCTTCTTTTTCTTGTTTGTAGACATATTTCAGTCCTCGCAGGCCGGAGATGTCGCGGTTGCCCATGAAGACGGTCAGGTCTGCAAATTCGTACTCTCTGCTGTTGAACATTGTTTCCTTGTTTATGTGGTTTTGAAACCGAGATCGACATCGATGTATTTGGCGTAACCGTTGGGCTTGACACGCAAGCCGGCGGCAATACGGGAGGTGGCGAGAATGTCCTGCTTGTAATCGATGGAACACTCCACGCCGGTATCGTCAGGGTCGGCGGGGTCGTTTCCGAGGTTCCCGTTGGCGGTCATGCTGCTGATGATGGCTTGTTCGACATCGCCCTGCACGGAGGCGCACCAAGCCGGGGAAAGGGTTCCATCCGTGGCGATAGGCACTTCGTCGTTGAGCGATTCGACAAGGGTGTTGTATGCGATACGGTAAGCCTTGTCTATGACCCGGCGGTTCGACAGCGAATTGTAATCGTCCGTGGCAGCCGTGGCCAGCGGGTCATCCGCAATGAAGTAACCCGACTTGCCCACAAACGTCCGGAACGTGATGTATCCTTTGTCATTGATGCTTTCCACATCCGCTTCCTCGACGGTTTTCCCGCCGACGAACATCTCCACCGGCGTAAGGGCGCCGCTTTTCACCCGGCTGATCTTACGCTGGACGTCCGTGGCGGCGATTCGCCCGGCAACGATGCCCATGGCCGCGTTCGGGCTGTCTTGCGACGTATCGCCGATGACGATGCCGCAACGGTCATGGTTCATTGTTTTCAGATCGGGCAGGCCGGTATCATTGCCGGAATAGGCATACCCTTCAATCAAAGTGAATATCGGGGCATAACGGTCGTCTGTGGCCCATTCCCCGAGAGCCTGCGCCTTTGGCAGGGCGGCGATGACATCGCTGTCCATACCCTCGGAATCGTCGAGCTCGTAGCTTTCCCCGGGTGTTTTGAAGGCGATGAGTCCCCGTATGTTGCCTTTGGCCGACAATAACAGCGATTTTGCGCCGCCGGCATTGTCCTTGTCGAGTACCGTGGCAAAAGCGGCTGTCTCGGCAAAACCCATGAGCCACAATTCCAGGCCGTCGCCGCCCTCCGCATAGAAATCCTTGACATTGCGGTAAAGGTTGGGATTGTTCTCGGAGGTAACGCCCAAACTTTCAAGGTCGGCGAGCTTTTTGAGAGAGTAAGCCTTGCCCAGTTTGAAATTTTCTTCCCCGGCCACCTCTGCCGCACCGATAGCGATAAAGCCCAGGCAACCGTCGTCCATTTCGGCCACTTGCCCGAGAGCCCCGTTCGAATAGGTTATTTTTACACGTGGTAACATGGCTTCTTTCTATTTTCGTTTGACTGTAATTACGTTTTTATCCCCGAGACGTTTCGCATGTTCCCGGGCGTCGTGCTCGTCGAAAAAGCCGAAATTGTCCGAGGTCATGAAAACCTTTTCCTGGTCGGGATAACAGGAGAGTATCCGCAATCCCTCTTTTTCGGTATCCGAAAGCGGTGGTTCCTCCTTTTTTTTCTTTGAACGGGTTTCTTTTTCCGCTCCTGCGGATTTGGACGCTTTATCGGTTTGGGGTTCGTTCTTTTCAGATTCACCCGGTCGGGTATCCATATCCCCCGCACCCGTTTTGTTTTCTTCGTTTTGCATTTTAATAGAGGTAAAATCGTTTATGAATGGTGTTTGAATTTCCGGTCGGGGGAGTTCGCGCGGGCCGCCGCGCGTATCCGTTTTCAGGATAACGGGCAGTGCGGCCCTGCCGTCGAGGTGAAACGTGCCGGTATCATGGACCGTTTCCAACCCCTACCTGCCGGCGGCGCGGGATCGGCCCGCGCCCGGAACCCGTATGGCTTATCCCCCTGCGGAAGGCTATTCGGTTGCCTGGCAAATAAGCGCGACACCTTTTTTGTCCGAGCGGATATAACTTCCTCCGGCACGTTGCAGGAAAGAGATGATATCGCCGTAATAAAGCGGGTTGCCTTCATCGTCGAAAAGAATCGACGCACCGAGAGCCCGGGATACGCAATCTTCCTGCCAGGCTATGCCGGCTGCCGAATCGGTCGCATCGGCGGCCGCGCTCCACTCCTTGAGGACTCCGGCTTTCGTCGTTTTGGCGACCTGGCCGCGTTTGTAGAACCGGAAGCCGGCATATTCCCCGATGACACCTTTTTCCGGATCGGCACCCGCCAGGAAGGCGACAACCTCGTTGTTCGTCATCGAGTTCTTCAACTGGTTGTACATGTAAGCGTCCAAGAGCATGTAACGGCCTGTCTGCGGAATGTTCTGCGAGTCGAAAAGCAGTTGGGCCGCTTCGACGGAGGCTTTGGTCATCGATTTGCGGTTCCCCGTCGCCGAGGCGATATGGGCGGTAACGGCAGCTCCTTCGGTGAATATCGTGTTTACCCCGGAAGGAATCCAGGAGTAGATGAGCGACGCGTGTATGTCGTCTGCCAGTTTGTTGCGGGAGCCCCGTATGATGCTTTCCCGTTTGTTGTACGAAAGCTCCACCTTGTCCGCATTGGGTATGCGGATAGGATCGACCGAAAATTCATCGATATCATACGAAAGGTCCACATCTTCCCGTGTGGTAACGGCTGCGGGAAAGGTGGTGCGGTTTTTCACCACGGAAGGCGCCGCACCCGCATTCGGTACATGGACCGTCTTCTCGTTTACGAATTCCGAATGGTCCACCGATTTGGAAGCGAAGGAATTGTCTGCAAACAGATTTTCGATAATGGATTTGATCCAGATTTGAACTTGTAATGCCATTTTATGAATTTTGAATGTTTAGCGTTGAACACATCTCTTTGTACTTTCTCTCGTACAGGTCGGGGTACTTCTCTTTCAATTCCGACAGACGGCCGGAACGGTCGATCTCGTCCCACGTCATCTTTGCGAGGCTTTCGCCTTCCCCGCCGTCGGCGATTTTCCCGCGCAGGCTCTGCCGGGCGGGCATGCTTCCGAGAATCTTACGGGTATTTGCGAAATCGGTCTCGAACAGCTTCAAGTAGGTCTCTTTCAGGTCGGCAGGGATTTTTCCCTCTTTTATGGCCTGCTCCACCTGGGCGGAGGCTTCGGCTTTCTCCCCGGCGGCTTTTTCTTCGGACAACCGTTTCACTTCGGACTCGGCTTTCTCTTTCGCCACTTGCAGGGCGGCGATCTCCTGTTTATGGCTCTCCTGTAACCGGGTGATGGCGGATAACACCTCCGTGTCCCCGGCGTTTTCAGGCAGCCCGAGCTTCAAAGCAATTTCTTTCATTGGCTTATGATTTGTTTGTTTATGAATAAGACGAACGGGGCACTCCCTTTCGTCGGATAATTCGATGACCCGGTCATTGTCGTCGTAAAGGACGATGCCCGCCGCATTCGGGTTGGAGGGTATGTCGACGATCGACACCTCGCGCAATTCGCATTTCGTTACCGTCGCCCGGGTCTGTCCGGGTTTAAGGTGCTCGGGGGCTTCGCTCACCTCTATGATACGGATTCCGATCGAGCAGGCTTTCAAAAAACCGCCTTCCACTTTATCCGCTATCTTGGCTGCAAAATCGTCTTTCTTGTCGAAAACGGGTTCACCGGACATGATGCCGCCTTCCCCGGCCCCGTAGTTCTTCCAAATGCCGATGGGAAGTATCTCGTCTTTCTTACCGTACAATGTGCGGTGGTGGTTGAACAGCATCACGGGGTTCTTTTCAAAGCGCGTCAGGTCGATGCCCGATGTCAGTACCCGGAAACCGTAACTGTTTAATTCTTCGTCTGTCCAGATAAGTCTTTTTGCCATTGTTTTTATAAAAGGACGGAGGCTTGGCAGGGCGGCAACTCACCCCCGTATGACAGTTCCCTCGGTTATCCGCCGGATTGCCGCTCCCGGCGGATCTTTCAAAAATGGTTCGTGGCGGGAGCGGGATTCGAACCCGCGACTTCGAGGTAATAGGCCTCGCGAGCTGCCTCTGCTCTATCCCGCTGTTTTCCGGCAAAAATCTCAATAGGTTTCCGCCCCGGCAAATTGTGTGGACATTCTGTACACTCTTTTTTGACACCCGCCGTTTGAAAGCGACTTTTGCATTAAAAAGATATTCCGAATGTCTCTTACCAAACAAGAAATCGAAATACGGAAAGGATACGCTTTCCGGCTTTTCATGAGCGGGGAATCCCAGAAATCGATAGCCCGGACCGTAGGCACCACGGAAGCAACGGTAAGCCGGTGGGCGGGAAAAGAGGAATGGGACAAGAAAAAGCAGGAGCAGAACACTTCGACGCTTGCCCTGGCCAACTCCATGATGGCGGCGGCCCGTAAAATGTCGGAACTCATCATCTCGAATATCGAGAACGGGAATACCGATATAGGGACGATCACCAAGTGCTCGGACAACCTGGTCAAAATCATGGCGGCGGCCGAACGTATCGCCAAGACCGTTACCCGGGCGACGGTCATCGACGTGGTCATCGCCCTCGACCGCTGGCTGGTGCAACGGGCGGAAGTCGATGAGCGCCTGTCTCCCGAAATGCTCGAATCGATTACCGGCTTCCACAGGAAATATATCGAATATATCACCTCAAACGAGACATGATGGCCGGAGAAAAAGAGAGATATAAAAAAGCGCTCGAACGTTATGCCAAACATCTTCAAGAGATACGGAACATAACGTCCGTCATACCTAAGGGTACAGACGCGGAATGTGCATCGCGCATGGCTCGGGCCAAAGAAGACTATGATTTTTTCGTGCATGCCTATTTCCCGCATTTGGCGACTTCCCGGTGCGGGAAGTTCCAGATAGAAGCGGCGGAATACATAAAAAACAATACCCGTGCGCGGTGCGTATTCGAATGGGCTCGCGGCCATGCGAAAAGTTCACACATATCGTTAATGATTCCGCTTTGGCTGAAAATACAGGAAAACCCCGAGCCGATGATCATGGTGCTCGTGTCAAAGAGTGCGGACATGGCCCGGCGGCTGTTGTCCGACTTGCAGGCGGAGCTCGAGGGGAATGACCTGTTTCTGCATGATTTCGGAAGGCAGAAAACGGACGGCCTTTGGACGGACGGGGAATTCGTCTGCGCCGACGGTTCCATGTTCATCGCCCTCGGACGCGGACAATCGCCGCGCGGTATCAAAAGGCGGGGGCTGCGGGTGAATTACATCAGCATCGACGACATCGACGACGATGAGATGTGCCGCAACCCCCGGAGGGTGGACGAAGCCGTCGACTGGTGCCTGAGCGCACTCATCGGCACCATGGCCATGGGGCGGGGACGGTTCGTCCTGGTTGGAAACCGCATCGGCCAATATTCCATTCTCGGGGAAATGGCCTCGCGCCCCCATTTTTACCATACCGTCGTGAATGCCCTCGACAAAAAAGGAAAACCGTCCTGGTGGCAGAATTACCAACTGTCGGAAATCAACGACCTGCGGGTGGAAGTCGGCGAACGGCGCTTTCAAAAGGAATACATGAACAACCCGCTGGACGAAGGGTCCGTTTTCGAGCGGAAGTATATCCGCTACGGCAAGATGCTTCCCTTGCGGGAATACCGCGCAATCGTCTCTTATACCGACCCGTCGTTCAAATCGTCGTCGAAAAACGACTTCAAGGCCACGCTTTTGGTGGGGCTGACCAAAGAGGGGAAGTTCCATGTCATAAAGGCTTACGCCGACCAAACGAAGGTGTCGGTCATGGTGGGGTGGCATTACGAGATAAGCGACTTTGTGGGGGATACGCCCGTCCGGTATTACATGGAGTCCAATTTCATTCAGGACTTGTTGATGGACGAGTTCCGCAAAGCGGGTATCGCCTCGGGAAAGCAGATCCCCATTACCGGGGACGGACGGAAAAAACCGGAGAAATTCGCACGCATCGAGGCGTTGCAGCCCTTTTTCCAACGCGGGGAGATTCTTTTCAACGAGGCGGAAAAATCGTCGGGAGGCATGAAAGTGCTCGAAGACCAGCTGCTGACGTTCCAGCGGGGAAGCAAGGCGCACGACGATGCGCCCGACGCCCTCGAAGGGGCCGTGTGGTTGCTGAGCAACAAAGTAAGGACAGCGAATACCCGTTACGTCGTCGGACACAGACCTAACCGTAAATATTGACATATATGTATTTATCCGCAGAAGAATTGAAAACAGCCATGTATGCCCATGTCGTCGAAGAGATTACCGGCGGGGACGTTTCAATCGTTTGCCAGGCCATCGAAGCTGCCGTGGAAGAAGCGAAGTCTTACCTGTCCAACCGCTACGACGTGGAGAAGATATTCTCGGCCGTCGGAGAGGGACGGAACGCCATGATTCTCGAAAACGTCAAGGTCATGGCCGTATGGCGCATCATCACCATCTGCAATGCCGAAACCATCTATGAGATGTGGAAAGAGCGCTACGACCGCGTGGTCGACTTTTTCAAGAACGTGGCCAAAGGGATTGTCGCGCCTGCCTTGCCGCTCCGGACGGACGAAAAAGGCAATATCGAACTGCAAGCCAAATTCGGCTCTAACCCCAAATTTCATCATTCTTTATAATGGAAAGAAAAAAACAGGACCATGCCCCTTCCGGGAGAAAACGGAAGAACGGGGCCTCGCTGGTGCACCGTGTCATCGAACGGCACGAGTCGATAACCCGGAAAGACATCGCCGACTGGAAAAAGGCCCGGATACAGGCTACCAACGATTACGAACCGAGGCAGGTACTTCTGCAAAACCTCTATGAGGAAATCATGCTCGACGCACTGATGTCTTCCCAGGTGGGACTGCGTATCGACAAAAGCCAGGGGGTGGACTTTTCGCTGGTGCAAGGGGGAAAAACCGACGAGGAACAAACCCGGATACTCAAGGACAGCGGCCTTTTCGACCAGCTGGTCGAGCTGATTGTCGAAAGCAAGTTTTACGGCTGTTCCTTGATCGAGTTTTCCTATACGCCCGACGGTATCCGCGCCGACCTCGTGCGCCGCCAGAACGTGGCGCCCAAGACGGGACGGTTTTATCCCGACACCTACGGGAGCGAATTCGTGTCGTACCGGGAAGAACCGGAATTCGGCCGGTGGCTCGTCGAACTATACCCCCGGGAAGGGGATTTGGGGCTGCTCAACAAGGCCGTCCCCTATGTGTTGATGAAGAAGTTCGCCATGTCGTGCTGGAGCGAGCTGTGCGAAATCTTCGGCATTCCGCCGCGCGTCATGAAAACGAACACGTCCGACCCCGAAATGCTCTCCCGGGCGGAACAAATGATGAAGGAGATCGGTTCGGCCGCCTACTTCATCATCGATACCGAGGAGAACTTCGATTTTGCACAGGGTGTCGCCACGAACGGGGAGGTGTACAAGAATCTCATCGATACCTGCAACCAACAACTTTCCCTGCTGAACCTCGCCGCCGTGCTGGGGCAGGATACCGTGAACGGGAACCGCTCGAAGGAGGAAAGTTCCTCCAAATTGCTCGACTCCGTGGTGAAGGCCGATAACCGTTTCATAGAATCCTCTTTCAACAGGATCATACTCCCGGCGCTCGCCTCCATCGGCGTCCTCAAACCCGGACTGCGGCTGGTCATCGCCAAGGAGGTCGATGTGGAAAAGCTGTGGAAAATGGTACACGAGGGTTCCCAGTACTATGATTTCGACATAGACTGGATACGCGAGACGTTCGGCATTGAGGTTACCGGATTGCGTACCGACACGGCTCCGGCGGTTTCTCCGGCTCCGGGGAATAAAAAGGACGGAAAAGCGGGTGCTTCCGGAAGCGGGGAAACACGGGAGATGCCGGATGATTTTTTCTTTTAAGGGCTGGCCGGCCAGCCTTGAAGTCCACCCTTGACGACCTCTATTTCAACGGTTCTTTAACGGCGTTGGAAGAGTGTTTGAAAGAGTTCGGGCAGTCGGTGACGGGAATGTTCCCTCTGGCGGACGGGGAGATGTTCGGCAGGATCATCGGGGAGATTGCGGACGATTTCGATGCGGCCGTCAACAAACGCCTGCTCGACATATACGCGGGCAACCTGCTCGGAGGCGTCCGCGGCGTTTTCGGGGATACCGGGTACGGAAGCCGTTATTTCGGCCTTGCAAACCGGCTGGAAGCCAACGCGGCCAGGTTTGCGGCTTACAAGGCTTACCATGCTACGGAACAGGTCAAGAGGCAACTGACGGCCCGCGTGTCGAAAGAAGAGGCCCTGAAAAGGGCCGAAGGGGCTTTGAGGGCGTTCAACAGGTACCAGGCCGCGGAATACAACACGGCCGTGGCACGCTGCCGGACGGCCAGGCAATGGACCGACTTCAACCGGGAAGGACATGCGGACATTTTCCCGAATATCCGTTGGTTGCCGAGCCGGAGCGCCGAAAGACGTCCGCAGCATGTACCTTACTACAACCGCGTATGGGCGAAGACCGACCCGTTCTGGCTGGAAAACCAGCCCGGCAACGAATGGAACTGCAAGTGCGACTGGGAGGAAACCGCCGATGACGTGGACCACGACGGGGTGAAGGTTACACCCCCGCCGGCGGGTCTCTCCGGAAATCCCGGCATCACCGGGGAGATCTTCTCGGAAAAGTCGATATATTTTACGGCCAACGGGCACGACCGGGTAGGCAGGGGGATATTGGAACTGGGCGAAGGCGGTTTCTTCGGCAAAGGGAAAATCGACGCGGCGGAGGTGCTGTCGCACGTGTTGCACGAGCCGGGCGAAATCGCCGGGAACATGGAGGTCGCTACCCTGTTTTGCCGGCATAACAAGGGGGTAAGGCGTATAAAGCTGCTGCCCAATGTGGTAAAAGAGGATGCCGGCCTGCGGCCCCGGTTCTACCCCAAAGGCCTGACACCGCGCGGGGCGAATAAAAATGCCGATGCCGTCATCGAATGGGACAACGGCGACAAGTGGGTCGTCGACTTCAAGTGCATGCAGGGGAACGGGGCGAAACTCAAAGAACGCCTATGCGACGCCTACGAGCAGGCCGACTATGCCGTCGTGAAGATATGCGGGGAAATAAAAGAGGTTCAAAAAGTAATCGAAACGGCCGGACGGTTCATGAGAGGGCATTATAAATTTAAAGGCCTTATTATATACAATTCATCCGATGAAGTTATATATCAGCATAAATAAAGGGGGTAAAATCCCCCTTTATCCAACGCAAATGACCCAGCCAGCGGCTCGATCGCGCGTTGTTCTGCAAATATAGCGATAATTTCCTATAAAACAAACAAAGAGGCGTTCCGCCTCTTTGCCCAACCCAAGTGTCCCAGCCAGCGGCTCGATCGCGAGTTGTTTCGCAAATATAATGATAATTTCTTACAAACAAACATTTTATGGCAAAAATGACTCCCGGACAATTCAAAGCGGAAATAGAACGGCTGCAACGCATCTCGCCCGACTTTATGGCCCGTATAGCCCCGTTGGTGGCGGCGAATACGGCGGTTGCGGAGTTTAAAGACAACTTCCGAACCGAGATCTTCGACGGGGTGAAGTGGAAAGAGGTACAACGCCGGGACGGGCATTCTCCGGCTTACCGGTATGCGGCAAGGCACCACCCGGCACGGACGACACGGAACATATTGACCGGCGATACCGGCGACTTGGGCCGTTCCATCGAGGTGAAGGAGGTGGGGGAAGGACGGGCTACCGTATGGACTTCCCCGCAGGAATTCGGCAGCAAGGAGCCTTACGGGGCGGTCCATAACGAAGGCTTGAAAGCGGGACGGGGCACCGGATTCATTATGCCCCGCCGCCGGTTTATGGGAGACACCCCCGGTTTGCGGGAGAAAACCGTGAAAGAGATCGGGAAAGCATTGGACCGGCTCTTCAAAAAATAAAGGCGGAGTCATAATCGACTCCGCCTTTTCATTTACTTCCGGGGTATAAGGTTATCTTTATCCCTTCGGGGTGTACGGCCATCCCTTCTCCGGCATGGCCCGCCGTGAATTGCGTCGCATAAGAGAGGGCATACACTTCGAACGTGTTGCCGACATGAAGTTTCCGCCAGTTCGTCCGTACCAACGGTGCGAACCCCTTTTCATAATACAGCTGCAGGGCATCGTGCACGCTCTCCATCAGTTCGATGGCGGCATATCCGTCTTCTTTCCGGGGGGCATACAGCGACGTGGGCGTGAGCCGCTGGTCGGCGATGGTGATCGTTACCGATACGTCCGCCAGTTGTCCGCCTTTGCCGGTTTCACTGAAACCGGCTTGTTCCAGGTCGATGAGCGCACAGGGATATTTCACCGCAGGCTGCTCGTAGCGTAACTGCCCCCAGTCCTTGTCGATGTATTTCAGCTCCGGCACCGTGGCGAGCCGTTCCTGTATGCTCAACAGCAAATCTTTAAATTGTCCCATCGTGATCGTTTTTGTCGAATAGTGATAACTGACCGGGTCTCTCCGGTTGTTCCCGGGTTTCCCGCAAAGGCGTGGCGATGTAACGCAGCAGGGTGCGGTAACACATCGGGTAAACGGGGTTGACGTACCGTTCCCAGACTTTGAAATAACTTTTGGCGTAATTCCCCGGCTCGTAATGCTGCTGGACGATGTCGCAGACCAACTTTATCCGCCGGAGGGTGTTTTTACGTCGACCGCCCATTGTTTTTCCCGGATTTTGTTTTACCTTTGTTACAACTTCCCCAAATTGTAACTCGCTTGCCGGATCCGGTGGGCGGGTTATTTTTTATACCCCGTCTTTACCCGTGTGTTTCATGCTTCGGTCATGCCGAGGGGGATCTGTTTCCATGCGCCGCTCTTTTCGTCCTTGTATTCGGCGTAAATGTAGGTTTTCGACAATTGAGGGATATAGGCCTCTTCTATGATGGTGATCCCTTCGTTCAGCCGTTCGTCGTTCAACTCGTTCGCCAGCTTGCGCAGTTGCAGGGCTTTGTTGGCTTTCAGGTTCCCTGCGGCGTCCCGGGAGAGCAACCGCATCATTTGGTTGACGAGCGCCCGCGTGGTGTCGTCTTTGATGAGCGAGAGGCACGCTTCTTTGACAATGGCGACGCCGTCGTTTACGGTGTCTTTCCAACCGTCGCACTGGTGGCGGCCGATGGTGATGCGGCGGGTACCGTCGGAAGTGGTGAAGGTATGGGACTTCTGGTCTTCTTTTACCCGGCGCAGGACATCGGCTTTCATCTGCAATATGGCGGAAAACCGTTCGAGGATTTCTCCCTTGACGGCCGAAATCGTTCCGCTCAGCTCTTTGAGCCGGGGAAGGGCAGCGGTTACTTCTTCATCGACCAGCTGGCCGTAGGCAGCACGGTCGCGTTTGGCTTGTTCCTTTGCCGTCTTGGCGGCTTTGGCCCGTTGGTAGGCTTCATACTCGGCGAGTTGCGCCTCCGTCATCATGACGGCCTGTTTCTTCTCTTCGTTCATGGTTGTATGCTTTTAATCCAATAAATATTTTTCTTGTTTCAGCAGCTCCTTTACCCGTCTGTCCCGGGAGGCTTTGCTCGGAAATACTTCCAATGTCCGCCATACGCCGTAAGTATCCGAATATTTGATTCTCGGCTGGTCGTTTTTGCTTCCGCCGTCTTGAGTTGCCCTTAATAATATATATCCGGCATCAAGTAATTTTTGAATGCTGGTTTTGTCCATCGCCGTAAGGTTTAATCGTTATCGAAATGTTGGTAAAAATCCATGTCATCGGCTCCGGGCTCGTCGTCGATGAGCATCGCTTCACTGTTGGCATAGGCCCAGTCGGCCAGTTCGCCGAGGAATTGTGCAGCTTCGGTCCGCTCCATCTCCGAAGTCTGCAACGCCAGTTCTTTCTTCACCCGTTCAAGGGCGGATTCGTTTTTCTTTTCCATAATTTTATTGTTTTGAAGGTTTCCATTCTATGGTAACGACGGCTTCGAGTTCTCCACTGCCCCTGCATACGGGACAATCCTTGTGTATAGGCTCTCCTATCTCGTTCTCGCCCCATATCCAACCGTTGCCCTTGCAACAGCTGCATACATGCCCGGGGCTGCAAAATACTTCCAGCGCGGCCTCGTCCGGTTTCCGGACAGTGAGGTATGGCGGTGCCACCAATTCGATGATGTTCTTTCTTGTGCTCATGTCTTAATCGGTTATTACAAATTGTACATAAAAATCAAATTCATCTGTCAGTCGCTTTATCTGTATCACGCCCATCGGGTTCCCGCCATAAGGGTACTCTATGATGCGGCGCTTGGTGATGCACAGGACTCCTTTCTTCCGAAGACGGTACAGGAGGTTTGCCCGCCTTTTTGTCTCTTTCTTGTTCATTGCTCCGAATATTAATTCAGCATGACGGACTGTTTTTTCCGTTCACCTGTATAGTCCCGAGAAATGCACTCCATCGTGATGCGTTCCACTGCATCGATGTCTTTTTGTTTATTTCGGAACGTGTTGTACAGGTTGCGTAGGCGTTCGGCAGGAATTTTGTTGAATGTCGTGTATCCTGTCGCCCGGCATGCAATGCCCTTGATGATTTCGGCGTTTCCATCACGGTTAATCTTGCGCAGGTAGCCGCCAATCGCCGCCATTACTTGCTTGCGTAATTTGTCCATCGTGTCGTTTTTCCCACCCTCCAATTGCATGGAAAGGGTGGCACAGACATTGATGAGGTCGTGCGTGTCGATGTCGGCACTGCTCTCTACCCCGAAACTTTCGACGATAGCCCGTTTCTCTGCCGCAGTAAGTCCTAAGCGGGAGCAAAGGGTATGGAACTTACGGAGTACCCCGTTGTGTATTTTGTCCATTGTGCACATACTTTTATGTTATTAAAGTTTATCGATCCAGTATTCATTGGCCCCCTGTTCCCATATGACGAAATCTTCTCCACCGCCAAAACGGGAGGAGATGAATGCTTTGTACCCCTCGACCCGTATCTTCACCTCGGAGAGCTTGCGGACATGTTGTGCGACGGCAGGATATGGCTTGTTGTTTTCCTCGTGCGCAATGAAGATGAACAGTTTTTCGGGGAACTCGTTTATCAACCCCATGAACGTTGCCCGGGTGAATCCTACCAAAGCCGTTATCGAATCGATGACTACCACATCGGGGCTTTTTCGTTTCCGGAGGCGTTCGCTCAATTCTTCAACGGGTTCTTTTGCCAACACAATGACCCGGCGGCCGGCTTCCTGCATGGCGGCATCTTTCCATGCGTTCTGGAAAGAGAGCGAAAGTCCTTGCTCCAATGTGTCGTATGCCGCACGGTCGACGAAACCGGAGAGGTATTTGAGCAGTTGCAGGGCAAAGTGCGTTTTACCGCTACCGCTTTCGCCGTAGATAATCCACGCGCCGCGCAGTTCGGGTCTGCCGAACGACTCGAGCCACCTGCCGGAAAAGTCCGCCACTTCAAACCGGGCATCGAGGACATTTTTATTGCTGATCGCCTTTGCCATGTGTTACTAATCTTCCGAGGTTTTAATTTTTTGCCCTAATTTGATGATGAATACCGGATTATCACATAACCGCTTTATCCAACATGGCTTTATCTCGCGGTACTCCTCATGTTTCTCTCCCGAGGCAATCATGTCGTACCACTTGCTTTTTAATACGAGGTCGAGTGTTTTTCCCATTTGAACGCTGTTTATTTGGTGGTTGAACGCCGCTTGATCGCATGAATTTTGCGCTTTACGCGACGCAGGTCATTGTCGCAGTCGTCGATTATCTCGTTGATAGCCGCTGGATCGCTTACCCCGTTGGCGATGCACACGGCGGCGACATCCTCGCCGTTCACAACCTGTATAGGTATGAACTTGCGCCCGACCCGGCTGTAAATCTCCTTATAACCTTTCCTGTTGGTGCGGACACCCTTTTTGATGCGTTTCTCGAGATAGTCGGTTGCGCAAAGCATGATGCCTACACGGTCTTCGAGCTTATTGTACAGGCTGATGAAAAAGTAGAGCACTTGGTCGCTCAACTTGTCCGCCTCGTCCAGCACCACAAGCGGTGTTTCTTTCTTTTTGAGGGCGATGATGATGTCGGACATCATTTCCGGCACTGTGCTACCCGTCGAGTCGATGCCCATGCATTGCAGGAGTTCCACCATGAAATGCTTACGGTTCCAGTATTCGGAACACGAGAGGTTATACACGTTGCGGTTCCGGGAGGCATAGCTCTTGATCGCTTCGCTCTTGCCGCAACCGGCGTCGCCCGTAACGGCAAACACAAGGGAATTGTCCTGTGCGTCTTGCAAAAGTCCGTACATGCGTTTGTAGCCTCGTGTCTCCACTACCACCCACGCCCTCGGGTCGTAGCCTATCTGGGAGGCTATTGTACGCCACATCTCGTCGCTGATAAGTTCCCAGTTGTTATTGAGTACTTGGGAAAGGGTTGCAGCACTGACGCCGCGCATGGAGTTGGCGGCTTTGTTCTGGCCGCCTTTTATGTCGCAGAACTCGGCCAGTTTGCTCCTGATTTGTTCTTTTTCCGTTGTTTTCATGTCTTATCCTTTTTTATTAGTACAGATTCAGGGTTTCTTCCTCTTCCATGTCAGGAACGGCAGGTTTTACTTCAACAGCCTCGATGTCTTCTATGTCATGGGCTTGCAGGCGGCGGGTCTGTTTGTGAACTTTGTTTTGTCCCCGGCTGTCGCATAAAAGCAGGCGGGCAGCAACATCGAGTTGCGGGTTGTCATTGAAAAGCTGTTCCACTTTCCGGTCCACGTCGCTGCGTTTCCGGGCGATATCCGCTTCAAGGAGTTTGTTGAACTGTCGCACCCGTGCGAGTGCTTCGGCGTCCCCCTCTTTGCGTTCGGCAAGCGCCATCGGTTGAACATGTTTCTGCTCGAGCATGAAACGCAGCGTTCCGTCCTCGTTCACCGCGAGCACATGGTCGAGATTGTCAGGATCGTACTTGACCGACCAACGGACATGCGCGTACTCCCGGAACTTGGGATCGAAACAATCGTAATCCCGTTTTATCCCGCCGATCGTCGGGCGTAATCCCGTCCCTTCGATGGCGTTGCGGAAACCGGTTTCGGCACCAACAGCGAGTAGGTACTGTTCTTCGGAAAGGGGCAACTTGCGCTCCTCGGGCAGTTCGGCAAATAGTCTCACATATTCCGCGCGTTTCTCGGCGCGTTCCTTTTCGATGAAACTCGCGAGTAGCCGCCGGCACTCCTCCTCGGTAGGGAATTCGTGGCGGTTCTTGTTCAGAAATTCACTGTTGGGCTGGCGGTTCTTGTCCGAGGTGATGCCGAAGCCCGACCAGTTTTCATAAAACTGGCAATACTTTTTATTGAAATACCCGAAAAACGGTTCGATAACCTTTGCCTTCGCATTGTGCGCCCGGGCGGGTGTGTACTGCGCTCCCATGACTTGATATATCGGGGTGAGGTTGCCCCGCCCGTAGTTGTCGCTCTGCAACTGATTGACACGGTACCGCTGTCCGAAAAGTTCGGCGGTGTGGTTCGCAGCATTGCGGAGGGCGGCTTTAATGAGTTCGGGGGTCTCACGCTCGCCGATCGCATACCCGACCGGGTAATTGATGCAAGGGTCGAGGACGATTACAATCGTGAGGCGGTTCGTGTAGGTTGTAACCGTGCGCCCGTTGCGGGTCTCCGTCTTTTGATAGAGCAGCTCCGCCGTCCAGCCGTCCGTCGTCCAATACAGGAGAGGCAATGTCGGGCGGGAACGTTTCACCTGCATGCTCTTTTGGTTGCGGAACCGGGTTTCCCCGAGACGGCCGCCCGATATCAACAGATCGTATTTTTCCCGACGTGTACGGATGGCACTTACGGTTATTTTCTTCCAGCCGAGATGCTCACCGATGCAGTTGTACAGCATGGCTACTTGCTCGTTGTCGAAATTACGAGGGTCTGACAATAACCTGACAATCACCCCGTCCTGCTCTTCCGTGATCACTTTGGCCGCATTGCGGGTCCCGTATTTGCCTGTTACCAAAACAGGATAGCCTTCGCGCAAATACCGGTTGAATTTTTCCTGCAACCTGCGCGGGTTTCCCGGCAGGGAGTGCGGAAATGCATCTGCGATCCGCGGCAATGCCTCTGCCGCCTTGCGCCAGAACTCACATTTGTTGATGCATCGCTTGCTTTGCCTGCGGTGCTGGCTGTCCGACCGTTCCAAAACGGCACGGAAGGCATTCAGTACAGCCGCATTATTGGCGTACTCGGTCTGTTTTTCCGTCGGCAAGAATTTACCGTCGTCCAATCGGTACGTCTGGAAAAAATGCAAAGCGGCACCGTCCGGCTCTATGCTCTCCATAAATGGTCTGCTTTCCGCTTGGGCTTTCATGTCCGGGTAACGGTGGTAAACCTCTGCTTTATATTTCAAGGGGAGACTATCGACAGCATACAAGGCTGGTAACTCCGCACTCGGTCGGCGAACCCGCTCGGCTTTCCCTCGAGAAACCATTTTCTTAAGCGTGTCATAATTGACAATCGCTCTCAAATCCTCGCAGGTTGCACATAATTTGTTGTTATAGTACTCCATGATACTGTCTTTATCTTGCTCCCGTGCCGGTATTGCTCCGGATAACACCCTCGCGTTCACGGGAAGAACCGCTATCTTTGCGTTGTCAAATCCAATTTGTTAGCGATTATGGACTGTTGTATTAATTGGTTGTAAATCTTCTGTAAGGAATAAAGTACGTCTCCCCACGAGTCGAGTGTCATGTCGTCAAAAGAGGCAAGGACTTTCCCGTCGATGATGATTTTGGCCATGTTCGTGTGGCGGCTCACTTCCAACATTACCCTTTGGCCGAACCGCTGCCGCATAATTCCTTTTCCATGATTATATTCCGTCATAACCCCTTTGGGCATATATCCATCAGGGTGGCGTTCCCCCGTATAAATCAACCCGCCACGCTCCAATGCGGCGGCACGGAGCATTCTTGCCCGGTCGCTGTTGCGCTCGTAGTTGAGGGCTCGCCGCAAGTCATTGCGCCCTACCTTGAATTTCTCACGTATTTCACGAAGCTCTGAAACCGGCAATAGGATTTGTTTTTTCATACATTATTCTCTTTTCCGTTATTTTCTTATCTTTGCTTTGTGGTTACATTGAAACCACTTTGCAAATATAAATCAAAACGATTTATATACAAAATATTTTTACATCTTTTTGATTTATCATGGATAAAATATCTGCATTGAAGGATAAGTGGTTTACAAATCAAGTTGCATTGCTTGGTCAGCAAGGAATTAGTAAATCAGAGATTTCAAGGAGATTAGATATATCTCCTCAACAATTTAACAATATACTTAATGGGAGTAGAGGACTTTCTGACAAATTTCTTGATAAGTTTATCGAGACCTTTGGTATAAACACTTTTGATTTAAAATTACAGGTAGATCAGGCTATTGAACCGATAGGTGTTCCTTATTATGATGTAGATTTTTGCGGAGGTTTTGATCTCATTGTAAACGATCAAACGTATGTACCTGCGGGGTATATTAATTTACCCCAATATAACAAAGCGGATAATTGGGCAAATATTACAGGACACTCTATGGAACCACTTATCAGTAATGGGGATATTATAGCTTTACGACAAATAAAAGATTGGCAAACATATTTGTTGTATGGTGAAGTTTATGGAATTATGACAGATGAGTGGAGAACGGTCAAACGTATACGTAAAGCATCAAATCCAGAAAATATTATTCTCGAACCCATCAATAAAGATTATGATAATCAAGAAATACCCAAGGCTATCATACGTGGTGTTTGGCAGGTTCTTGGGTGTGTAAAGAAATTTTTTTGATGTATCTATTATGTATTTTACCACAAATAATTGATAATAAGGAATATATAGTAAATACATGCATCTAAAACCTCATTTATTTTCGGTATTATAGGGGGTCTTATCGCTTAAAATGCGGCTTTTTTGATACCGTTTTTGTCCTTATAGGGGTGTTTATCTATCTATTTTGTCCCTTGTAATGTCCCCCCGTGTGTCCCTCTGTTGCGTATTTTTGATATTTTTTCTGCAAAATGAAATGTACAATTTTTTGAAGATATATTTGGGGTAGAATAGAGATTAAAACAGGTTTTATTTGGCAGGAGAGAATTATTATATCTCTCATAAAACGCCGAAATACAGCCTTTAAAGCATGAATAAGCACAAGAAAGGGCGTAATCGCATGATTTACGCCCACAGAATTATATCCAAATTATAAACTCAACCATTTGACGGCCTCAAAATTATACCGAAATTATAGCAAATTGTACATTTCATTTTTTTTGCCCCTATTGAACAAATACAAATAACAGACTAATAAACAATAAATTAACAACAGATATCCACAACTTATTTATGTGCATTTCATTTATCCCCCCGTAGTTGCTCCCAAAGCAGCTGCGCAACCCTCTAAGCCGACTGCTCGTAGAACGGCGGTGAAAAAAGTTTGATTATTACTCAATCTTATCCTCCTAATTAATGTTTTTTGAGAAAGGCCGTCGAATGACGGCCTTTCGTTTTTTCTTGTCAGTAAAGGAAAGAAAATTTATGCAACCGGTTCCCGATCGAGGTAAAGATAATCGTAATGTATGAGCGGTTTGGCGCCTTGTTTACCGATGAGCGTGCGGGCCTTTTCACTGTCGCAACTGATGCGTCCTACGCCTATTGTCCGACCGTCGGCCGTACAGATGCGCACGATGTCGTCTTTCTCGAAGTCGCCTTTGACATCGGTTACACCTATGGGCAACAGGCTCACGGCATGGTGCGAACATAACTTTTCGGCGGCTCCGGCATTGATATGCAGTTCGCCTTTGGCAAAACCTTCGGAGTGCGCAATCCATTTCTTGACGCTCGATGTCGCTCTTTTCGCCGGAAGAAAACGGGTACAACATACGTTTTTTTCGTTGCAGAGCAAGTCGGTGAGTATGTTGTCTCGTTTGCCGTTGGCAATGATTACTTCTATACCCTCTTGGGCTACCTTGCGGGCTATGTTGCATTTTGTGAGCATACCTCCACGTCCGAACGACGATTTTCCCGACTGTATGTATTTCGAAAGCTCGGTACGGCTTTCGGCCGATATTTCGGTGATGATACGGCTGTCGGGATCGTTGGGATTTCCGTCATATATCCCGTCGATGTTGCTGAGGATAATCAAGGCTTCAGCTCCCATCATGGTAGCGATCATGCCCGAGAGTTCGTCGTTGTCGGTAAACATCAGTTCCGTTACCGATACGGTATCGTTTTCGTTGACGATGGGTATGACCCCGTTTTCGAGCATAACCTCCATACAATGCTTCTGGTTGAGATAGTGGCGGCGGGTGGCGAAATTTTCTTTCATCGTGAGGACTTGTCCGCAGGCGATGCCGTGTTCCCTGAACAGTTCGTAGTATCGGTTGATCAGTTTGGCTTGCCCTACGGCCGAAAAAAGCTGACGTGCCGACACGGCGTCGAGCCGTCTGTTGTGTTCGATACCCAATTCGCTGCGACCCGATGCCACTGCACCCGAAGAAACCAGAATGACTTCGATGTTTCGACGGCGCAGGTCTGCGATTTGGTCGACCAGCGCCGAGATACGGGTTACGTCGAGTGTCCCGTCGGGACGGGTGAGGACGTTACTGCCTATTTTTACGGTGATACGTTTGTAACAGGGCATGGGAAAAGAAAAGTTATTTGTTCGATTTTTCGCGTATTTCTACCCGGCGTATTTTCCCGCTGATGGTTTTGGGCAATTCATCTACGAATTCTACGATACGGGGGTATTTGTAGGGGGCGGTTACATGTTTTACGTGATCTTGTATCTCCTTTACGAGAGCTTCTCCCGCACGATCTTTATACTCTTTCGATAGAACGATTGTCGCTTTCACCACCTGCCCGCGAATTTCGTCGGGAACACCGGTAATGGCGCATTCCACTACGGCGGGGTGGGTCATCAGAGCGCTCTCTACTTCAAACGGTCCGATGCGGTAGCCCGACGATTTGATAACATCGTCGGCACGGCCTACAAACCAATAATAACCGTCTTCGTCGCGCCAAGCAACGTCGCCCGTGTAGTAGATATTGTCATGGTAGGCTTCGTGAGTTTTCGCTTCGTCGCGGTAATATTCCTTGAAAAGACCTGTCGGTTTCCCTTTGTCGGTGCGGATAACGATTTGCCCTTGTTCACCGTCTTCGGCCGACCGGCCGTCGGGGGTAAGCAGGTCGACGTCGTATTGCGGGTTGGGTACGCCCATCGATCCCGGTTTGGGTTCTATCCAGGGATAAGTGGCTATGGTGAGGGTGGTTTCGGTTTGTCCGAATCCTTCCATGAGTTTGATTCCCGTGATGCGGTAGAACTCCTCGAATACTTTCGGGTTGAGGGCTTCTCCGGCTATCGTGCAATAACGCAACGACGAGATGTCGTATTTGGATATGTCTTCGCGTATCAGGAACCGGAATACCGTAGGAGGCGCACAGAACGAAGTGATATGGTATTTCTCGATCATGTCGAGGACGTGGGCCGGAACGAATTTGTCGAAGTCGTAGACAAAAACATTGGCGCCGGCTATCCACTGGCCGTAGAGTTTTCCCCATACGGCTTTCCCCCAACCGGTGTCGGCAAGGGTGAGGTGCAGGCTTTCCTCATTGAGGTTGTGCCAGTACGAGCCGGTAACGATGTGTCCCAGCGGATAGGTAAAGTCATGGGCGACCATTTTGGGGTTGCCTGTCGTGCCGGATGTGAAATAAAGCAGCGACGTATCATCGTTGGTATTGGCCAGTGCCGGACGCTCGAACGGTGCAGCGGCTTCAATGCCTGCGTGGAAATCGAGCCAGCCTTCGGGTACTTCGGGGCCGACCGATACGCGGTGTTTCAGTGTGGGTGAGTCGGCTACCGAACGATCGATATGACCGATGACGGGTTCTTCACCGACCGCGACGATCATCTTTATATCGGCGGCGTTGCAACGGTATATGATGTCTTTCTCGGTAAGCAGATGGGTTGCCGGGATACATACCGCGCCGATTTTATGCAGGGCGATGATCGAGAACCAGAATTCGTAACGGCGTTTGAGTATGAGCATGACCATGTCGCCCCGTTTTATTCCCAATGAGAGGAAAAAAGCGGCGGTCTTATCGCTCTCTCGTTTGATGTCGGCAAACGTGAAATCGATATGGTGGTCTTGTTCATTGGTCCAGCAAAGCGCTTTTTTCTCCGGGGCGATGCGGGCCCATTCGTCTACGACATCGTATCCGAAGTTGAAATTTTCGGGTACATTTATACAGAAGTTTTTGATGAAATCTTCTTGGGAGGAGAATTTCGTCTGTTTTAGAAATTTCTCTAACATAGTATCGGGGCTGATATTTAAAATATGATAGCGAGGAATTGTACCCGTTTTCCGTCGAGGGCTTTCATGCCGTGCGGACGGTTGGCATCGAAATAAAGGCTGTCTCCTTCATTCAGGGTCAGTTGTTTGTCGCCGATTTGCAGGGTCATACGCCCTTCGAGTATGTAGTTGAACTCTTGGCCGGGGTGGGTATTGAGATAGATGGGCGTTTCTTCATCTTTGGGTTCGACGGTAACGATGAAAGGGTCGGCTTTACGGTTCATAAAACCGGCTGCGAGCGATTGATATTTGTACGCTTTGGTTCTCTGTACGCTGGCTCCTTTCCCTTTGCGGGTGAGAAAATAACTGTTCATACGGGGCTCCTCGCCAAACATCAGTGCCGTAAGATCTATTTCGTAGTGGGCTCCGATTTGGTGTAAGATACTTACGGGAATATCTATATTGCCCGATTCCAGGAGCTCATACTCCCGAGGTTCGATTCCGCACACGGCGGCGACATCGGCGGTCGTCAAGTCGAGGACTTCTCTCAACCCTTTCAACCGGGTGGCGATTTGTTTGATTTGTTCGTTCATAGACAGTATTTTTGTCGTATATTGTCGGGACGAGGTTATCTGTTGCCCGATTGTAGATGTTTATTAATTGCAAAGATAAAAAATAAAAGTGAGAATGTGAATAAAGTAAGCTGGTTGTAATGGCTTTCGATAAAGAGGAAATCAAAGGAATAATGCAGGTAAGTACGGTGATAAAACCGAAAATACCGGTTGCATGGGATTGGTTGTCAGTATATTTATTATTTGGAGTATATGCGTGTGTTTTTGATTCTTTTTTATTTCTTTTGGCTATGATTCGCTATGTTTTGGCTAAATTTGTGTGTTTTAATAATCAAAATTTTATGACAGTAGATTTGTTTCAGAAAAAAATAGCTCGTGGTGAGCCGTTGGTTGGAGAGGAGATGATTGAGTTTATGCGCGAACAAAGCGATCTTTCCCGTCGTATATTGTTCGAACTTAATGGACATTATCATACACCCGAAGAAATTTGTGAATTGTTCTCGCAAATTATCGGACGGCCGGTCGATAAGAGCTTTCGATTGTTTCCTCCGTTTTATACCGATTTCGGTAAAAATATACATATCGGTAAAAATGTTTTTATCAATGCCGCTTGTCAGTTTCAAGACCAGGGTGGAATCTACATAGAAGATGATTGTCTGATAGGTCATAATGTTGTGCTGGCGACTTTGAATCATGGTTTTGAACCTTCCGATCGTCAGAATTTATATCATGCTCCTATACGGATTGAAAAGGGTGTATGGATCGGTGCACATGTTACAGTGTTGGCAGGGGTAACAATCGGGCGGAACGCAGTTGTTGCGGCAGGAGCCGTTGTTACAAAAGATGTTCCCGAAAATACGATAGTAGGTGGTGTTCCGGCAAAAGTCATCAGGAGTATCTATCCCAATAAATAGAGAAATCATGGAATATAAGATATTGAAAAACGGAGTACGTATGCCGATGGTCGGATTCGGTGTATTTCAAATACCCGAAGCTGATTGTGAGCAGGTAACGCTCGATGCGATAGAAACGGGTTGTCGGCTTATAGATACAGCCAGTTCTTATAAGAATGAGGAAGCTGTGGGGCGTGCCGTCGGGCATAGTGGGATAAAGAGGGAAGAGTTTTTTATCACGACAAAGGCTTATATACAAGAAATGGGATATGAGAATACTTTGGAATCATTTGAACGCAGTCGGGAAAAATTGCAGACCGATTATATCGACCTTTATCTCATACACATGCCTTTTGGTGATTATTATGGTTCATGGCGGGCTATGGAGGAACTTTACGCTCGTGGTGATGTCCGGGCCATCGGTGTTTGCAATTTTGATTCGGCGAGGCTGATGGATTTGTGTTATAATACCGATATTCGGCCTATGGTAGACCAAATTGAATTACACCCTCATTTTCAACGGGAAGAACAGTTGGGTGTAATGCAAGAACTGGGTGTCCAGCCCGAGGGGTGGGCTCCTTTGGCAGAAGGGTTGAAAGGAATGTTTGCTGAGCCGGTTTTGCAACAGATCGCTGGGAAATATGCCAAGACAGTCCCCCAAGTTATTTTGCGCTGGAATATACAACGAGGTGTGATTGTGATTCCCAAGTCGGTTCATAAAGAGCGAATGAAAGAAAATTATGATATTTGGGACTTTTGTCTTGATACCGTCGACATGGTACAGATTGCAACACTCGATAAAGGTTGCCCTTCGATGCTTGATGTAAACAAACCCGACGAGGTGAAACGCGTGTATGATTATTTGCGCAATCCGGTGTTGACCACTTTGGAGTAGTGATCGGGATTTTATTCCCCGACGGCCAGTAATGGCAAATTTGTATCTCTGCCGAATATCTTCTACCTTTGTAAAAAAGTTTGCACGATATGAAAAGAGTCCTTTGTCCCCGTTGCGACGGATATGTGGCTTTCGATGAGCGGCGTTGCGGTGCCGGGGAATCGCTTTTTCTGGTATGTTCTCATTGCGGGAAAAGTTTTTCGCTTTCTTATGAAGAAATTATTCGTCAGCCCGATACGACCGATTGCGGTACGCTTGTCGTGTTGGAGAATAATTGTTGCGAACGACAGGAGTTCCCGTTTGTACTTGGCGATAATGTGATAGGTCGCCGGAACAAGGGTACCGATGTGGATATTGCCATCGAGAGCAGCGACGCCGATCTCGAACGCCGGCACTGTATCATCCATGTCCGCCGGAATAAAAATGGGGAATTGGTTTATACCCTTCGGGACTGTTCTGCCCGTTCGGGGACTTATCTGCGGCAGGAACGTCTTGGAAAAAGAGATCAGGTGCGGCTGGAAAATGCCGATGTCGTTTCGATAGGAGGGACGACTTTTATCGTCCGTTTTCCCGATTGCGACGAAGAAGAATAAATCGTTCCGATGATAGAGGGTTTCCCGGAGATCTGTCCCGAAGAAATTCATACTTATAAAAGAAGAAATATGAGAAACATCGTTCTTTTCGATTTACCCGAGGTACATTGTGCCTGTCTGCCCATCACATTTACCCGTGCGGTGAGCGATGTGAGAGTGGGTATTCTTACCATAAAGGAAAAATGGCAACATTATATGGCGGGCGACTATACGGCCCTTACTGCCGGTTATTTGGCCGTGAAGTATCCTGCCGTTCCCGATGAGGCTCTTTTTATAGCCGGGAATTTGTGTCCCGATGCCGGCTTGGTAGCCGCTATCGGATCTCTTGTTTCCGGCGAAGCGCTTGTCGATGCCGACGGTGGATTGTTGGCTTTTTTAGGAACCTGCTCCGATTTCGAAGCCCGGCATTTTTTGAAATCGACGGTTTATAAGGAAGAGTATGTTCGGATAAACGCTTCGTATGACATTTTCCGGGAGAACGGTCGTGAAATGGAAAAGGATTTTCGCCTTCTTACGACCGGTCGCGTTTCTTGCCCCCTGCCCGATTCCTGCCGTCTTGTCGGAGATGCGACCTTTCCCGACGGTACACCGAAACTGTTTATAGAGGAGGGTGCCAAACTCGAATGTGTGATTCTCAATGTCAATAACGGCCCGGTGTATATAGGGCGCGATACCGAAATCATGGAAGGTGTGTGCATACGTGCGCCGTTTGCTGCCTGCACCCATGCTACGGTGAATATGAACGCCAAAATCTACGGAGCGACGACACTCGGCCCCTATTGCAAGGTAGGAGGCGAATTGAGCAATGTGGTAATGCTTGCCTATTCGAACAAAGGCCATGACGGGTATCTGGGAAATGCCGTCATTGGAGAATGGTGCAATCTGGGGGCAGATACCAATTGTTCGAATCTCAAAAATAATTATGCCGAAATCAAGTTGTGGGATTATGCCTCTCACCGTTTTAAAGCTACTGGCATGCAATTTTGCGGCCTGCTTATGGGCGATCATTCCCGTTCGGGTATCAATACAATGTTCAATACGGCTACGGTTGTGGGAGTAGGAGCCAATATTTACGGGCCGGGCTTTCCCCGTACGGTTATTGATTCGTTTGTGCAGGGTGGGGCGGAAGGATTTAAAGAAGTGCCTGTGTCGCGTGTGATAGAGATGGCCGAGCGTATGATGGCCCGTCGTGGCAAGAAACTTTCCGATGCCGAACGGCAAATCCTGCAATCGCTTTTCGACAAACCTTATCCTCATCAGGCTTAGGAGAAATGATATACCGACAGGAAACGGGTTGCACGGGAATTTCCCGTGCAACCCGTTTTGTTTTTCCGGCATAAGTCTCTGCCCATTTATCGGGCAAGGTCGAGTTTTATCGTAATGCCTATGTCGCTGTTGAGTGTGGGGTAGCTGCTCGAAGATATGAGCGGGGTGGAGATTTGCAAGTCGTAGTAGGCTTGCAGCGTGATATAACGACTCAACTTGTATTCGGCCGAATACTTCATATTGATGGCTTTATTTCCTGCTGTCGCTTGGGTATAATCTTGCTCGATACGACGTATGAGAGAGTGTGTTTTTGAGAAAGAGAAATCTCCGCGCAGGTTCAGGTCATTGCTGAAAGTGCCTTGTTGGCCGCCTTTCCCCGAGAAAAATCCTCTCAGGCCGGTAAATTTATAACCGACGCCTACGGTTATATCTTGGGTAACGGCTTCGACGATTTGTACCGAAGATATGCTCAGGTTGAGATTCCGGCTGTTTTTATAAGCGAGGCTGCCCGATAGATTGTTTTTCATGGTGAAGTCGATACCCAACAACGGAGAGAAACTTTCGATGAGGGTTACCGATGAAATGTCGTAGGGCGAAGACGGAACGGGATTTCCCGTTTGCGAGTCTTTTACATACCCCATATCACCACCTACCCCGGCCCAGTTGAGGTACGATGAGAAGCTGTTTACATTGTAGGTACACTTGTAAGCGTGCGAGATAATGAAACTCTTGAAGTGCTTCTGCATCTTTTTCAATTTCGACAGTCCATCGTATGTAACTTTCCAGTTCGGAATCAGTTTTCCCCAAGACGGGAATGCCGTAAGGTCTATCTGGTTGGCATCTTTTCCGGTGTAGGCCGAAATGAAGGCCGGAATCATGACATCGGCCGAGCTGGCATTTACGCCTCCGTTTATACGGTTGTATGGCTGTCCCGCAAGGTTTGCTTCACTGATGAAGTCAGCTGCGGGGTAACGGGTATTCTGGTATTTTCCTTCGAGTCGGTTGGCGATAATCTGCCGGTTTTGCAGAAAACGGTCGAAAGCGTCGGATTGGTATCCGTTTTCGGCCGATAGTTTCCGGAAGGCCGTAGATATGGCCATATGCGTCATGGTGAAACTTCCTCCTTGTATTGCCGGCATATCGTCGTACATGAAATATATCTGGTTGTTCCGGCTATGGCTGCGGGCGATATTCAGTGTGATTTTGAATCCTTTCAGCGGTTCGAGAACGATATCGGCCTGCATATCGTTGGTGCGGTTGTGGATAGCCGGGCTGATGAGCGACGAGTCTTGTGTCATCAGCCAGTTGTTGTCGACAGCATTGTCGATATAACCGGTTCCTACGGTAGCAAATGCAAATCCCAGTCCCGGAGCCATAGAGTTGTAACCGGTCGATTGTCCGAAGATGTCGCCGACCGAAGGTTCGAACGACGGTAAGGTCATCGAGCGGGTATTGGTATATTGTATATTGATGCTGCGCAGCATCATGGCGAAACGTGTTGCATACATTCCTACCTGATACCATTTGTTTTCTTCGGGACGTTTTCCCGGCAATACGGTAACGATGATACGTTGGTCGTCCCGGGTTTCGACGCGTATCGTATTGGCATCGACGACTTTGTATTTGATGGGATAGGCTTCGCCTTTGAGGGTGGCCGATACGATCGGTTTTTTACTGCCGAGATTGTGTTTTACGAGCGTCGATGTGTCGGCGCGTAACGTGATGGTTCGTTGGTATCTGTTGCGTTTTTGCGGGACTCGGCTGTTGTTGCCTCGGTTATTGAATTTCTGATTGACCGATTTCAGGAATTTCGATTTGTTATAGAGCGTTTCGAAATTGAATCGGCCGTTGACCGAGAGCCGTCCCTGATTGCTGATGGTGTTGCCGACCGATGTCGTATCGTCTATGGTGGCTCCGCGATTCCAGTTGTAGGTCGCGTTGTATGACGAGGTGAGGGTCATCCAGTTGAGCGAGGGTATGTTGTTGAGCGGGACATTGAGGGTCGCGTTGAAGCTCTGTTGGTATTCCCACGGCGTACCGAAATGACGCAGGCTGTTTTTTACCGAGTCTTTCCATATCGTATATTCCTCGGCAAAGAGGCGCTTGTTTACGGCTCCCGACGGTTCTTCGATGCGGGCATTGGTAGCTGTCGACAGGTTCATGGAAAGGCTTTGCAGGAGATTCCATTGTATAGCAAATTGCCGATCCCATAAGAAACTCTTGCTTACCGATACCGGTAAAGTAACATCGGTTTCGTCGATACTGCGCAATTGTTGTTCGTAATAATAACGCGAAATACTGGTGCCGAAAGAAATATTATTCGGCAGGTAGTTGATACCCATCTTTTTGAGTATGTCGAGGCTTTTCGACTTCGATTTTATTTTGTCGAAAGGTTTCCAGGGTTTGATGAGCGGCGAGTAACTGTATATGAGATTTCCGTTATAGGTGTTGGTATTCTCGTAGGCGGTTGTCGGGTCGTTTTCGTGTTGCTTGTTTTGTGAATAGCTGAAAGTGAAGTTTCCCGGGTCGTAGGGCATCGGGTTTTTGCTTTTAATGTCGACTTTGAATCCCGATAGGCTGAAACTCTTTACGGTAGACTGGGTAACGGAGAGTTGTTTTATCGAGTCCCGTGCGGCGTCATTGGCTGCTGCTTCGAGTGCGTCGGATAGCAGGATGTCTTGGTCGAGCGGGTTGTATTTTGGTAAGGACTTTTCCATCGAGTAAGAGTAGAAGATCGGAGCTTTGATTTTTGCTTTTTCCGGGAAAAAGCGTCCCACGTCGACCATAGCGGCGAAATTGTATTGATACAAGTCGTCGAGTCGTCGTTCGCTCAGGCTTTGGTCGATACCTCCGAATCCGGTCGTTTCTATCAACCCACTCATGTTGAGGGTGGCAATGTCTGATACGGCGAGGTTGAGATTGCCTTTGGCAGCCCAACCACCTTCCTCATTGAATCCTTTCAGTCGCAATTCATTGATCCATACGGTTGCGCTTTTGCGGCGTCCCGAGTTGTTGCGTACACCGACGAGTATGGTTTTGACATTCGACAACGATGGATTGCCCACAACCGTGATTTTGTTGGTCGGCTTGTCGGGATCGTAACTCGAATAGGGTGTCGTACTGCTGACTCCCGATCCTTTGGTATTCTGGGCGATGTTGCGCTCCTGTTTCAGGGAGGTGAGCAGTTCGAGAGGGAAGTCGAACATGTTGGCTTCCGGCCATACTTTTTCTTGGTCGGCCGAGCTGTAAGTGTTGTAACGTCCGGCGGGTGTGAGTTGCAGCGGAATTTCGTATTCGTAGTAGTTGTTGCAGTAGTCCGAACCTAAACGTATGAAGACCGACAGCTCTCCGTTTTTGAGATCAGTATCGTCGTCGATGAGTTGCTCGGCGTGTGTGAACATCTGCAAGTTTTTGTAGTTCCTCATATCCGTACCAGCGGTTTTGTATATGGCTCGCGCATTTTTCGATGGGAGGTCTCTGATAGTAAGCGAAATGGCTTGTTCGTTGAGCTGTGTAATCTGCGATTGGTCGGGAGATATGATACGGGTTACGCCCGGAGGTAGAACGTAATTGACCGGTGTCTGTCCGGCATTTTCTTCGATGTTTACGACCGATACATCTATGTCTCCTTCGGCAGGAGCATTGCTGCTGCCGCTTATGTCCGAGTGTAATTTATATTCGTAAGTCCGCCATTCTCCGCGTACCAGTTCGAGGGTTGCAAATCGCAGGTGGGTTTCTTTATTGAATCCGGTGAGGAATATACGGGCGAAGCGTATACTGGAGAAGTCCTGTATCGAACCGACGGTTTGTCGAGGTTCGTGTGAACCGTCGTCGCTATCGTCGCGTAAAGGAATTTTGAACTGGTACCATCGTACGGTCGAGGATTCTCCGTTGCGTAACTGTACGGTAACCGTACGCATGTCGGTGATGTAGTTGCTTCCCACTTGTAGTGCTTCGGGAGTGATTTTTACGGCGTATTGGTAATAGCGTTCGTATTCGTCGAGCGTGTTGTCCTGATTGATATCTTCGACATCGGGTACGCTGCGCGACGATTGGTAGTATTTGTCCCCGGCTTCGTCGGCAGAGAGGGAGTTTCCTTCGGTTCCATTGTAGTATTTGTATCGGGTGAGGATATCGGTTTCTTCTTGATTGAATCTTTCGCTCAGGAAGTACTGGTAATTATCCCGGGCGGGGTCGTTCAGCGGCGAATGAGGATCGGCCAGCATGCGGTTCAATACTGCGTTTGATAATTTGGCGCGTAAGCCTGCGACGAATTCCTGATAAGAGGAGAAGTTGAATTCTTCGTCATTGGAGAGACCGTCGAGGCCCACATCTTGGCGTACGCGGGCGCCGCTGCTGTTGTCGAAGGCATATGTGAGCGATTGTTGGCGCGAAACTTTTCCCCAGACGGTAGTGGCAAGATAGGTTGTATCGTTGTTGATGGGCAGTCCATTCTCGTATGACTTCATACCGTCTTTGAGAATATCTTCCGATACCTCTCCGAAGTTGAAGTAGAGCATACCGCCTTTATTGCTACCGTCTTCGTTATAGAGGAAAGGATCCATGAGCCAGAATTGCAGATATTCGATATTGGAATTGTCGAAATCGGTGATGTCCATTTTGCGCATGATGCCTCCCCAGCGCTTTTCGGGATTGAGCAGGCGACCTTCGTCGTCGATATTTTCGGCATCGGTATTATAGGGACCGTGTTCTTGGGGATAGTAAGAGAGGTTGAGTACCTGCATGACCGAGGATTCTCCGTAATTGAGTTCCTTGTTGGGAAATACCTCGGTGTATTCGACTTCGCGCACGTAATGGTTCGATAGTTGTTCGAGGTCGTTTTTGATGTGTGCTGGAGTGGCGGAGGAATTCCGTTGCGTGAAAATCCGGTCGATGTAGTACCAAGCCAATAAAGCCCGGTTTCTCCCGTAATCAAGATTGTTCGACAACGACGATTCGATAAACATCGAAGGAGTTGCCGACAGCGACCATGAGTAAGGCGTGCGTATGTCGATAGTCGTCTGGGATCCTTCGAAGTCGTCGAGGTAAGAGAGAGACGAGGCGTTTTTCTTTTCACTCGGAATAAGCTGGGCGAATTCGGCGGTAAGTGATAATCTCGACGGGGCTGTGGCCGTTACGGTGGGTATCTTGTTGAGCCAAGAGGTGAGCCATTGAAATTCGGTGTTGTAGGATGTGTTTACTCCCCACAGCGTATTGTTGAGGACCTCGCTACCGAGATTCACTTTCTCGGTAAGGGCTTTTTCCTTCATGTGCATGAGGGTAAGTCCCAGATTGAAATCCGGAGTAAAAGCGTAATTGAGGTCGAGACCTACCAATGTCTTGCGTTGCATGCTGAGGCTCTGGTTCTCGAAGGAGACGTCGATACTGGTACCCGAGTCGATATAACTCTGGTTGAGAATCGTTACGACGCCCATGTTGTAATCGACTGTATAATCGACGTTTTCGGTAAGTGTTACGCCTCCGGCCGTAACCCGCACCGAGCCCCGGGGTATGTTGAATGCGTTGAGGTGTATCTCGGAGCTGTATGATGCTTGGTATTCTCCTTTGAGAATGAATTTGTTTTTGTCGGCAAATTGTTTGGCGACGGTGAGCGTGGAATCATACAGCTCCTGATAAGCATAGGCCGAGGCGTCGGGTGTGCCAATCGCTTTTTCCAAGTGCGAACCGAAAGGCTCTACGACAGGGAATATGATACGTCCCGACGAGGGTAGTATCGTGTACCCCGATACGTAATCGAATATTCCGTCGGAATTGGTTTCTTCGTTATTATCGAGCCGGTCGAGGTTCATGACCTGCAACAATGTTTTTTCTTTGATGTTTCCTGCCGGCAGATAGGCGGTATTCGTCCCCGCCGAATCGTTCTGATAATAGATGTTGAGCCGGAAGTTTTCTTTTTCTACTTGGTATGCGCCCAACGAATAGACATTTTTCATCATCAGGTGCCAAATGGGTTTTTTGTTGGTGATGGTCGACCCTTTCAGCATCTTTACGTAAAGGCTTTGTTCGGTATCGGTAATGTCGCTCGAAAATTCTCCGACTTGATAGGTCTGTCCGTTTTTGGTATATTCAAAGGCTACGGCGAGGACTTCATCGCTCGATAGTTGGCTGTTGAGCGAGACATAACCGAGTTGGTTGTTGAGCGTATATTCCGATGAAGACAAAAGTCGGGCGCTTTCTATTTTCGCGTAATCTTCACCGCCGTAGATGCCATAACTTTCGAGCGGGCTCAGCGCTTGTGTTACCCGACTGATATAGCGGGCGTCGGGATAAGAAGTGATGATTTCGTTGTAGAGGCTGTTGGCCGCATTGACGGGATATTGAGCGTCCGATGTCGTCCAGTGGTCGCTGGCAAGATTGTCGGCAGAGGTTTCTCCCAAGTCGGCAAATGCAACGATGTTGCGGGCGTTATCGTATGAACCCTGTTTGTTGGTAACCCATATTTCTATACGGTTGATGGTGATTCCCGAGGTGATATAGGGAAGACGGGAAATGAATTGGTCGTAATTGTCCCGGAAGTAGTGGGCGAGAAAAAAGTGCCGGTTCTGGTCGTAGGCGTCGACGCCGATTTCGAACTCGGTGGTTTGGGAACCTCCTTTGCTGCTGACCGTTTTCGAATCGGTTTCCTGCTGGGAAACAAGTCCGGTAACGGTCAGCTTCCCGAATTGCAGCGTGGTTTTCAGACCGAAAAGCGAAGTTCCTCCCCGGATCAGTGACGAACCGGTCGTCATGCTTATGTTTCCTCCTTCGATGGTTTTGATGATTTGGTCTTCATCTCCTTCGTATTTGAGGCTCATTTTCTGTGCGTCGAAGTCGAATGTGGCATCGGTATTGTAGGTCATGTTGAAGCCGACTTTCGTACCGACCGAGGCATTGATGGTTGCCTGTATTTTTTCGTCGAAGTCGAAATAGGTCTTTTTTCGGGCGCTCTCCGAGAGTGCCGGATTGTCGATTTTATTGGTAACGAGGCTGAGGGTGAGGCTCATCGAACCGCTGGTTTTCAACCTGACGCCTCCCGGTCCGAATACCTTATCGAGAGCCTGCACGTTGAATTGCATATCAAGAAAATCGAATTCCGTACCGCCTTTGGCGAAATTTTCGGCATTTTTTGCGCGATAATATTCCTGCATTGACTTCTGGAAGGAATAATCGCTGTATTCGTCGGCCGTAAGCATAAAGGGGGTGGAGACCTCCATATCGCCGACTTTGGTGCGTATGACGTAACAGTTGGTTTTTATGTCGTACTCGACTTCGGTGCGGACATTCTCGGGCGTTTTCAGGTCGGCCGGCGGCAGGCTATGCAGGTCGTCGAAAGTCTCTATCGTAGTTTTCGCTACGGGAAAACGTGTCGGGGTACGGGGAATCGTGTCGTCGGGAACTGCGGTGCGCGAGACGTTTACAGCCTGAGATGCAGCAAAAGCGGAATAAATGCTTATTCCGCTTATAACCAAAAGAATATATATCGCATAAAGTCTCTTTCTCATCATCGGACGGCCGCCTGCGGGCGAATCGGTTTATCTTCACCCGACCGTCGATATACGTAATTACAGCATTTTCAATGCCGTTTTTATCAGACTTTCGACTTTCAGTGTCGGGTTTTCTTTTACCAGCTTTTGTACGACCTTTTGGGAGGCAGCTTGGGGAAATCCCAGCATCACCAGTGCGGCGACGGCCTCGTCTTGTAATTCTTGTTGTTGGGTCGTATGGCTTATAAGTAACGTATCACTACCCCCTTTTATTTTATCTTTGAGGTCAACAATTATTCGTTCGGCTGTTTTGGCGCCTATTCCTTTGACCGATTTGAGCATATTTACCTGTCCAGCAACGATAACCTGTTCGAGTTCGGCAGGGGAGAGAGACGACAGAATCATACGGGCCGTGTTGGGGCCGACGCCCGATACCGAGATGAGCAGCAGGAAAAGTTCCCGTTCCCGCCGGTCGATGAACCCGTAGAGCAGATGGGCGTCTTCCCGTATGGCTTCGTAGACGTAAAGACGGGCTTCCCGGCCTATGGCGAGTGTACTGTATGTGGTCAGAGAGATATTCAGGCCGTAACCTACCCCTTGACAGTCTATGACGGCAAGTGTCGGAGTAAGTTCGGCAACTTCACCTCGTATGTATTCGATCATGAGAAAACGTTTTTATGAGATTTCGTATCGGTAGCATGAGAGATTGTAACTGCTCCCACTGGAAAGTCGATAAAAAATCAGAGCGGTCTGCAATGCCGACGGCTCTGTCTGTGATTTTTCCCGTCGGGAAATAAACCGGAGAATATGTCAATCTGTCTCGACGGAGTTATTTCCCCTCTTTTCCGGCCCGTTTCGGGTCTTGCATTTTGCAACTGCCGTTGAATACGGCTTTGGGCTCGATGATCAACACTTGTGTAGCGATGTCGCCCTCGATGTTCGACGTGGCTTTCAGGGTGAGAACATCTTGTATAGTCAGGTTTCCGTTGACCTTTCCGTTGATTTCGGCGTTGGCAGCGATGATATTGCCTTGAATGCGAGATTGCTCGCCGATAATTACTTTCCCGGCACATTCGATGTTTCCTTGCAGCGAGCCGTCGATGCGTATGTCGCTTGCCGCGTTGATATTGCCTACAATGGTGGTGTTGACCGAGAAGTTGTTATGGATCATTCCGTTGGGTGTCTCTTTGCTCATGTCGTTCGCTTAATCTGTTGTTTGTATGCAAAAATACAATTTCCCGACAGAATAACATGCTTTTTCTCAAAAAGATTTACATTTGTAGAAAATAATTCTTCCGGAATATGAAAACATCGATCGAATTGAATCGTATGCGTTTTTTTTCTTATCACGGTGTCGCCGAGCAGGAGCGTCGGGTCGGTAACGATTACGAAGTGTCGTTGCGTGTCGACTATCCGTTGGAACGGGCTATGGAGAGCGATTCTTTGTGCGATACACTCGATTATGCCGCTCTTTATGCTCTTGTGGAAGCCGAGATGTCGATTCCTTCGCAGTTGCTCGAACACGTCGCCGGCCGCATACGGCGGGCAATCTCCGGACGGTTTCCTTGTGTGGCCGGCGGACGGTTGCGCATCGCCAAACTCACGCCTCCGATTCCCGGAGAGATAGGCGAGGCGGTTGTAACAGTGGAATGGTAGATATTCGTCGGGCGTATGTGCACATGTATATGTCGGTTCGCCGGCTCGTAAAATCGGAATAAAGATTTCTTATGCGTCGTTTTTTATTGTCATTTTTGTTTTTACTTGTCGTTGCAACCGGCGGGTCGGCGGCGAGGCCTTTCCGCACGGAATCTTTCGATGGCCGCGTGCGCACGTTGCAGGTGCGTCTGTCGGGCGACCTGCTTGCTCCGCCGGTCGCCTTGTTGGGTCATGACGAGGGTATCGTCATCTCCTTCGATATGTTGGCCGACGACCCCGAGTATCTCTATTACCGGGTCGTGCATTGCAACGCCGACTGGACTCCTTCGGGCCTTTCCGATGTGGAGTATATCGACGGCTTCAACGGACTTCCTGTCGATGATTACTCATTGTCGTTCAATACCTATCGCAATTATGTGCATTACCGCATCGTTTTGCCCAACGAAGAGGTGCGTTTCCGTCTCTCCGGCAATTATGCTGTGCTGGTCTATCCCGAGGGTAATCCCGACAGCTTGTTGCTCACGGCCTGTTTCTCGATCACCGAAAATCTGGTGGCGCTCGGTTGCGAAATAACGACCCGTACCGATGTCGATTACAACAAAGCTCACCAGCAACTTTCTTTCAAGGTGATGTACCCCCGGTACGAGATACGTAATCCGAGGGAGGAGTTGAAAGTCTATGTTACGACCAATGTCGGTTACGACGACGGCGTGATGGTGTCGCAACCGCTTTACGTCCGGAATCGGGAATTGGAGTATGCCCATACACCCCAGCTTGTATTCCCGGCCGGGAACGAATATCGCCGCTTCGAGACGGTTTCGCGACATTACAATACGATAGGTGTGGAGAGTATGCGTTATTTCGAGCCTTACTACCATGCCATACTCAAAACCGACTATCCCCGGGTTTCGGGGGCGTATGTCTATGACGAGACGCAGAACGGACATTTTTATATCCGTACCGACGACAGCGAGGAGGCCGATACCGAGGCCGACTATTTTGTCGTGCATTTCATGCTTGCTACCGGTGCACCGATTGAGGGTGAAGTTTATATCGACGGAGAGTTTACGCACGGCCGTCTCGATGAGACAACCCGTATGACCTATAACCCCGAAACACGGGTCTATGAGAAGGATATGTTGCTCAAACAGGGAGCATATAACTATCGTTACCTTTTGCAACGTCCCGGAAAAAAAGCCGATGCTGCGCCCATAGAGGGAAATTTTTACGAGACTCGCAACGAATATCAGATACGCGTTTACCACCGCCCGCAGGGTGCCCGTTACGATAGGCTCATCGGTTATACCCGCTGCCGTATGTGAGGAGAGGTGTTTTGGGTTGGAATGAGTTTGGGAAAAGAGAATCTTTTTGACGTTTCTTTCTATTTTTTCGGAAATAGATTATCTGATATTGATAGCAAAAAAGCACTGTTGATCTCTGGGCTTTACATTACGGTGAAACGGTTACGGATTGAGGAAAAAGACAAAAAACCTTGCAATGTATTCTTGCAAGGTTTTTTTGTGGTGACCCCGACAGGACTCAAACCTGTGACCTTCAGAACCGGAATCTGACGTTCTATTCACTAAACTACGGGGCCGTTTCGGTTGGCAAAAGTAAGAATTATTTGTAGCTTTGCAAAAAGAAACGATTTAAATCTTTGAAAAATGAATGTTCGAATAGATGAAAGCTGGCGTGAAAGGTTGCAATCGGAGTTCGACGCCCCTTATTTTGCACAGCTTACCGACTTTGTACGCCATGAGTATGCTACTACGCGGGTATATCCGCCGGGCAGCCAGATGTTCGCCGCTTTCGATGCTTGTCCGTTCGACAAGGTGAAAGTAGTCATTCTCGGGCAAGATCCTTATCACGAACCGGGGCAGGCACACGGCCTTTGTTTTTCGGTGAACGATGGTGTTCCGTTTCCGCCGTCGTTGCAGAATATCTTCAAGGAGATACACGACGATATCGGTACACCCGTCCCTATGAGCGGCGATCTTACCCGGTGGGCCAATCAGGGGGTGCTGTTGCTCAACGCTACGCTTACGGTGAGGGCACATCAGGCCGGTTCGCATCAGAACAAGGGCTGGGAGCAGTTTACCGATGCAGTTATACACCGTCTGGCACAAGAGCGTGAAAATCTTGTTTTTATTTTATGGGGAGCGTATGCCCAACGCAAAGGAGAGTTTATCGACCGTTCGCGTCATCTTGTCTTGCAATCTCCCCATCCGTCGCCGCTCTCGGCTCATAGGGGATTTTTCGGAAATCGTCATTTCAGCCGGACAAATGAATATCTTACGGCACACGGTATAGAGCCTATTTTGTGGTAAAATCATGATGGAAAAAGTTGATGTTGAAGCGCGTGCCCGCAAGGCCCGCGAATTGTTTATGAGCGGGTATAACTGCTCGCAGTCGGTGTTTTTGGCGTATGCCGATCTTTATGGTATCGACCCGGAGCTGGCATCGACAATTGTCGCGCCGCTGGGCGGGGGCATGGGGCGTTTGCGTGAGGTGTGTGGTGCGGTGAGTGCTGCGTTTATGCTTACGGGGTTGAAGTATCCCAATCCTTCTCCGGGCGACAAGGTGGCTAAGACCCGTTCGTATGCGGTTGTGCAAGACCTTGCCGAGCGTTTCCGCCGGGAAAACGGTTCTATTGTCTGCCGGGAACTTTTGGGACTGGGCAAAGGTGCAGATTCTCCGGTACCGTCAGATCGTACAGAGGCTTATTATAAGCGGCGTCCTTGTCCCGAGTATATCGAGATTGCGGCGCGTATTGTAGGAGAAAAACTCAATGAGAACGATAGCGTGGAATGATCTGCCGCATCGGGTATTATAAAGGAGAGGGCAACACCATTTTGGTGTTGCCCTCTCTTGTTATCGACCTTTTATAATCGTCGGTGTGCCGAATATTTGTTTTCTCGGTAACAGAATCTTCTCTGTTATGCACGCGATCACTATTTGTTTCCATCGGTTTTTTGTGCCGGTATCTGCGGGATTTCTATACCTTTCGTTTCCTGGCGGTTGGGGTGATTTTTCTGTTCTTCGGCTGTAAAATTTTTCCATTGTGCGAATTTTTCTTCGCCTAAGATTTTCTTTAATTTCTTTTCTCTTTTTTCTGCGTTTTTTTTCCGTTGTTCGGGCGAGAGGTTATTTATATCTTCTCTCGGAGGCATACCGGGACGGAATCCTTCTCTTTCGGGACGTTCTCCGCGCGGGGATAGGCCTTGCGGACGTTTGCTCCCGGGACGCGGGCCGTGCTTGGTCTGTTGTTCCTGTGCCTCTTGTAAATTGAGTTTGTAGAGTTTCTTGCATTGTTTCTCTGTCAATGAGAGTATTTCCCGCATTTTGTCGGTTTTACTTTGAGCGATTGTTTCGGGAGTAATGCGTTTGGGGTGATGAGCCGGTTTTCCCTCGATCGGTTGTGGGTTCTGAGCCCCGATACTTGCTGTTGCTGCTAATAAGAGGCAAGCGAAAAGAATCTTTTTCATATCTTTCTTTTTTAGAGTTTTGCAATTTAGACAAATGCTGGAAGGCCGGGTTTAACGGTTGTCGACCGATTATCTTTATTTCCCGATAAATGCAACCGCCCTGTCGACGAATCGGCAGGGCGGCAATAAAATATTTAGGGAAAAGATTACAAACCTTCTTCTCCGTAGGTGGCGATAATACCCATTTTCGATTCCTCGATAAAACGCAGGATATAGCCGATTTCGGGAGATGGCGTACATACGTCTTTGATACGCAGTACGGCATTTTCGAGGCTCGTACCTGATGAATAGATCTGGCGATAGGCGAGAGCGATGTTTTCGATCGTCTGTTCGCTGAACCCGTTACGACGCATCACAAAAGCGTCTATCCCTTTGTAGGTAATGGGGTTGTGCGCAGCCAAGATGTAAGGAGGTATGTCTTTGCCGGTACGGCAACCGCTTTTTATCAGCGACCAACTACCTACCCGACAATTTTCTTTGATGATGACACGTCCAGCCAAAATGGCTTTACTGTGGATATGGCAATCACCGGCCAAGTCGCAGTCGATGCCGAGAATACAATCGTCGTCGACACGGCAATCGTGTCCGATGCGGGTTCCTTTGAGGAGGCAGTCCCGATTTCCGATGACCGTTTCTCCTTCGGGAGTGGTAGCCCGATTGATGATTACATATTCGCGTATCATATTGTTGTCGCCGATAGATAAGCGCGTAGCTTCGCCTTTGTATCGGAAATCTTGAGGCTCGGCGCCGAGAATAGCGCCGTGGAATACGCGGTTGTTTTTCCCCATTGTTGTTCCCGCCAGTACGCTGGCATAAGGGAATATTTCGCAGTTGTCGCCGATGACGACGTTCTTGTCGATATAAGCAAACGGGTGTATCGTGACGTTATTGCCTATTTCGGCTTTGGGATCGACATATGCTAATGGACTGATCATAGTGTTACTTTTTAAGGTTTTTACTTAGAGTTTTCCTCTATCTCACGACCTCCGCCCAAAGCATGGTATAAACTTATGATTGATACCATGCTTTGGTAGGTGTCGGAAACTTGGGAAAGTTGTGCGTTCAGAAGCGATTGCTGGGCGGTAAGTACTTCGAGATATGTGGAAGTACCTAAATTCATAAGAGCCTCGGTCGAGGATACAGCGCGTTGCAGAGCTTCGATTTGGCGGGTGCGTTGTGCAAGTATCTCTTTGCAGGATTGGAACTCATATAAGGCATTGCTCACTTCTTGCCCTGCATTGAGTATTGTCTGCTGGAAGTTGATGGCTGCAATTTCCTGTTGCGCTTTGGCGGCTTTGAGATTGGCAATATTGCTACCTTGATTGAATATCGGTTGAACCAAAGAGGCGGCAGCGGACAACAATATTTTAGCTGGGTTCACGAGTCCACTTTGGTTACTCCAACCCGCTGAGCCCGAAATCACTATATTCGGATAGAAAGCCGAGCGAGCAATGTTGGTCGAGTAGTAAGCTGCAGCAAGAGACAATTCGGCAGATTGTACATCGGGACGGTTGGATAACATTTGGATGGGTACGCCGGCATGTACGATTTCAGGTAACGATTGTTCATCGAAAGAGCTGCGTTCGATTGTTTGCGGAGCTTGGAAAAGCAGTGTCGAAAGGCTGTTTTCTGTTTCTCTGATTTGTTGGCGCAACGATGGTATCGAGGCGGTGATAGAATAGCAATTGGCTTCGCTTTGTGCAATAGCTGCTTCGTTGTATGTGCCGGCCTCTTTTAGTGCTTTCATTGTCTCTACACTTTTCTGCCAAGACTTAGCTGTCTCTTCGGTAATGGCGAGCTGCTTATCGAGCATCAGCAATGTGTAGTATCCATTAGCGATCGTGGCGATGAGCTGTGTGCGTACGGCTTGTTGGTAGGCGCGGCTTTGCATGAGCGCGGCTTTGGCATTACGTTTCGAGTTGAGTACACGGCCGAAGATATCTATTTCCCAACTGGCTGTTATTGGGGCTGTCCAAGTCCATGTGCTATTATTGTTGAAATGTAAATTCCCATTGAAGCTGGCCATTGAAGCTTGAGGAGCCAAATTCAATGAAGGCAAAAATGCCAACTGGGCAGCACGGAAACTGGCTTGTGCAGCTTCCACTTGAAGCATAGCGCTTTGCAGGTCGCTGTTATTTTCCAATCCTTGACGGATAAGACCTTGCAGGATAGGATCGGTGAAAATTTCGGTCCAGGGTAGGTTCCCAATGTTCAGGCTGTCGGCCGCGAGGGTATCGGTTACCGATACCGTGTCGCGGAACAAGCCTTGTACGTCCACTTCGGGACGTTCGTATTTCTTATATATGTGGCAACTGTTGAGCGTTGTCGCCAATACAATGCCGCATATCGTATATGAGATGATTCGTTTCATACGTTTTTATTTAAAAATTACCGCAAGGTTATTACGATTTTGAGTATTGCTCGATTTCGGAAATGACGTCTTTGTTGTCGAGGTCGTTCCATGTCAACGGTTTGATCTTTTCCTGAATGATCTGGAATACGACAAACAATGCCGGAACGATGAATATCTGGCATATCATACCGATGAGCATTCCGCCGACGGCTCCGGCACCGAGAGTACTGTTACCGTTGGCTCCTACTCCGTGGGCGAACATCATGGGCAACAGACCGATGACCATGGCCAACGATGTCATGAGGATAGGTCGCAGACGAGCGGCGGCACCGTCGATGGCCGCATTGACGATAGGCATACCGGTACGGCGACGGTCGAGGGCGAACTCAACGATAAGAATGGCGTTCTTGGCCAACAGACCGATAAGCATGATCAAGGCGATTTGCAGATAGATGTTGTTTTCTACACCCATAATCCATGCGAATACGAAGCTACCGGCCAGTCCGAAAGGTATCGAGAAAATAACCGAGAGGGGCAGAATATAACTTTCGTATTGTGCACTCAACAACAGATAGACGAAGACGAGGCAGAGCATGAAGATGATAGCGGTCGTTCCGCTACTCGAGCTTTGCTCTTCACGGGTCATACCGGAGAACTCGTATCCATAACCTACGGGAAGCGTTTGCGACGCAACTTCTTCGATGGCTTTGATGGCTTCACCTGAGCTGTAACCGTCGGCAGGGTTACCGTTGACGGTCATGGAGGTGTACATGTTGAATCGGTTGATGTTGTCGGGACCGTACACTTTTTCCAACGTAATGAAGTTGGTGATAGGAGCCATTTCCGATCCGTTACGTATTTTGATGTTGTTCAGACTTTCGGGGCTGACACGTGCATTGGGTTCGGCTTGCATCATTACACGGTATAGTTTTCCGAAGCGGTTGAAGTTCGATGAATACATACCGCCCAAATAGCCCTGCAAAGCGCTAAGAACGTCGCTGGGACTGATACCGGCCTGTTTGCATTTGGCGACATCTACGTCTACACGATATTGCGGGAAATTGGGGTTGAATGTCGTTGAAGCCATAGCGATTTCGGGACGTTTCAACAGCTCTGCGATGAAGTCTTGGGCAACCTGATAGAAATTGTCGAGCGAACCGCCCGTTTTATCCTGCAAGTTCAATTCGAAACCGTTACTTACGCTATAACCGGGAATCATAGGCGGAGCGAAACAGAGTACGCGGGCGTCTTTCACCTGTGTGGCGAATTGCATGTAAAGAGCCCCGATTACCGAGTTGGCGTCCATGCCTTTACCGGTACGTTCGTCCCACGGTTTGAGTTTGCAGATAAATGATCCGTAGGTATTGCCTTGTCCGCCGAGGAAGCTGAACCCGATAATTTGGGTCCGGCTTTGCATGGCCGGATGCGCGCCGAGGATTTGATCGATTTGCATCATAACCTCTTCGGTGCGTTCTTGCGAAGTACCGGGTTGTAAGTCGGCTGTTACCATGATGGTACCCGTGTCTTCGTTCGGGACGAGCCCCGTAGGTGTAACATTCATGAGTACAATCAAGATGATGGTACCTATGATAACACCGAGGAACGAAAGCTTTTTGTGATGAACGAAGTGTGCAACACCGTTTTTGTATTTGGCGAGCATGTTGTTGTATGCGACATTGAAAGCGATATGGAATCGGCTTACAAATGTTTTCTTATGGCCTTCGCCTTCTTTATGCGGTTTGAGCAATATGGCACACAAGGCAGGACTCAGTGTCAAGGCGTTGATGGCTGAAAAACCGATTGCAAAGGCCATCGTGAGACCGAATTGGCGGTAGAACGTTCCCGATGTTCCGGGCATAAAACTTACGGGGATAAACACCGACATCATCACCAACGTGATGGATAAGATGGCTCCCGATAACTCCCGCATGGCGTCGATCGAGGCTTTATGAGGCGATTTGTAGCCCTGGTCGAGCTTGGCGTGGACTCCCTCCACGACGACTATCGCATCGTCGACCACAATGGCGATGGCAAGAACCAATGCACAGAGCGTAAGGAGGTTGAGGCTGAATCCCATCAGGTACAAAGCAAAGAACGTACCGATAAGAGATACCGGAATGGCAATGGCGGGAATCAAGGTAGAACGTAGATCCTGCAAGAAGATGTACACAACGAAGAACACGAGAATGAAGGCCTCGATGAGCGTTTTGATAACTTCGTGTATCGAAGCGTAGAGGAAGTCGTTGGAGTTCATCGTTACGGCGATTTCTATTCCCGGAGGAAGGGTCTCCTTGATTTCGTCGAGCAGGTCGTTGATGTCTTCGATAATGGCGGTGGCATTCGAACCGGCCGTCTGGTAAACGATTGCAGATACGGCGTTATGGCCGTTTTGGAAGTTTTTAAAATCGTAGGAGAGACGTCCCAATTCTATATCGGCGACATCTTTCAAGTAGAGGATTTCCCCGTTTTCATCGGCCCGTATGACCATATTCCCGAATTCTTCGGCGGTTTGCAAACGACCTTTATAAGTCAATACGTATTGGAACGACTGGTTACCTTGCGCACCGAATTGGCCGGGAGCAGCCTCGATATTTTGCTCGGCGAGTATTCCTGTAATATCGCTGGGCATCAGGCCGTATTGCGCCATAATATCGGGTTTCAGCCAGATACGCATGGAGTAGTCCGATGCCATGACGTTGGCATCACCTACACCGGGTACACGTTGAATGAGAGGTATGACGTTGATTTTGGCGTAATTCTCGAGAAATTCGAGGTCATATCGGTCATCGGGACTGAACAGCGAGAATACCATAAGCATACTCGTCTGTCGTTTTTGGGTGATGACACCCACTTGCGTAACCTCGGCAGGAAGCAGGTTCTGGGCTTTGGATACACGGTTCTGTACGTTTACGGCAGCCATATCGGGGTCGGTTCCTTGTTTGAAGTACACGGTGATGTCGGCCGATCCGGTATTGGTGGCGGTAGAAGTCATATATAACATGTCCTCAACACCATTGATCTGGTCTTCCAAAGGCGCGATCACACTACTCAATACCGTTTGCGCATTGGCACCCGTATAGGTCGTCGACACGTGGATAGTAGGTGGAGCAATGTCGGGATATTGTGTGATGGGTAAGAATAATAGTCCCAAAATACCCAGTATGACCATGAATATCGAAATCACGGTCGATAGTACAGGGCGGTTGATAAATCTGTCTAACTTCATAATTTTATATTTGCGAAGTTGTTTTTATTTGTTGCTTTGTGCTTGGCCTTGTTCTTGTGTGCCGGCCACTTTGATAGGCATTCCGTCTTTGAGCGAATTGACGCCTTCGATAACGATGCGGTCGCCTTCTTTCAGGCCCGAAAGAACCATGTATTCTTTCCCGTTGTCGATCGATGCGATGGTTATTTCCGTCGATTTTACGGTCGAATCGTCATTCAGGACATAAACGAATTTTTTGTCTTGAATTTCGTAAGTCGCTTTTTGCGGAATCAATAGGGCTTTATCGTTTTTCATCGGGATCAGAATATTTCCTGTACCGCCGCTGCGCAACAGACGATCGGGGTTCTTGAATGTGGCGCGCATGCTCGATGACCCCGTCTGCGTGTCGATGATTCCGCTTACGGTTTCGATTTTACCTTTTATGGGGTAAGTGGTTCCGTCGGCCAGTTTCAGAGAAACCTCCGGGAGTTTCGACAAGAAATTGTTGGCACCGTATTGGTGGGCCATCTCCATGATTTGTTTTTCGGTCATCGAAAAGTAAACATACATTTCGGAGTTGTCCGATACGGTTGTGAGCGGAGTTGTCGTGGCAGAAGATACGAGGCTTCCCACCCGATAAGGTATCGAACCTACAATTCCTGTGAGGGGGCTGGTAACACGGGTATAGGAGTCGTTGTTGCGGGCATTTACCAGTTGCGCTTCGGCTTGGGCCAGTTGGGCTTGGGCCGAGGCATAACTGTTTTCTGCCATTTGCAGGTCATATTCGCTGATGATGCCTTTTTTCTGCAATTCGCGTTTATTCTCGGCGGTGAGACGGGCAGTTTCGGTCGATGCTTTTGCCGCTTCGACATTGGCTTCGGCAATTTTGAGAGCGGCTTTGTAAGGAATCGTATCGACCACGAAGAGTACGTCTCCTTTTTTTACGAGGGATCCCTCGTCGACGAGAAGTTCGGTGAGGAATCCGCTGACATTGGGACGTATCTCGATGTCTTGTTTACCTTTGATACGGGCCGGGTAGTTACTGAACCACTCCATAGCCGAGGGTTGTAGAGTCATGACGGCATATTCGCGGGCAAATCCGCCCATGCCTTGTGTGTTTTTTCCTTGGCAGGAAAATAATGAAATGCACAGTATCGCGCAAGCGATGGTCTGAATGGATAATTTCAATTTCATAGATAATTGCACTTTTATTTTATCGTTGATTGTCTGTCTGGAATACCTATTGTGTCTTATTGAAGTGATTAACGATTGTTAAAATTTTATGGTTCAAAAGATCTCATTTTAAATAAAAAACACGGTAAAATACCTTATTACAAGGGATTTTCCGTCTTTTTCATCTGCATGGCAAAGATAGGTATATTGTGTATTATAGAGAGAGAAATAATGAAAATAAAATGAAAAAAATCGAGAAAATCCGACAATAAGTTGTATTTTCAGAAAGGAAAGTCTATATTTGTATAGATTTTCGGTATAAAATGGCAGGTAGTCCGAGGGAGACAATCGACAGATTGCGGGATCATGTGGACGAGTTGATGGCTCGCCATACCGCATTGGTAGAGCGATGTAAGTGTCTCGAGGTACGGTTGCAGGAAAGAGAAGAATCGATCGCTGCCTTGCAAAAAGAATTGGAAAATATCCATGCCAAATACAGAAGTCTGGCTATGGCGCAGGCCGTTGCCTCGCAAGAGGGCGATTGGACCGCGGCGCGCAGCCGATTTGATAAGTTGGTGCGGGAAATCGACAAATGCATCTCTCTCTTGAACGAATAGAACAGATGCGATGAACGATAAACAAAGTAAACAACGTATAACTGTTACAATAGCCAACCGCTCTTATACATTGTATGTCGAGCGAGAAAAGCTCAGAGAGCAAGAACCTCTTGCGCGGAGAGCCGCCGAGCTGATAAATAAAAGGGCAAATCAATATGAAGTGCGTTTCGAGGCTTCTCAGTATCTCGATTTGCAAGATTTACTCTCGATGGCTGCTTGGGATATCGCATATGATCTCCTGAAATTGGGGATGACGAACGATGCCGAGTTGCTGGCAGAAGATATACAGCGTATCGATGCCGGATTGGAAAGCTATTTGCAGCAAACCGGAAATCTTCCGGGAGACGATTGATAACATATTAAAAAACAATACTTTTATCCTGCACTGCAACAAGATCGCAAGCTCTTGATGTGGTGCTTTTTTTGAACATTAAAACAACGAACAAATGGAAATGATGACATTATTGTCGGTCGGAGCTTTGGTAGGTGTTGTCGTAGGAGTAGTCGTGTGTATGGTACTCTATAAGATGCGTCTCGGTTCCCGATCTCGCTCGATTCTCGATGAGGCCCGAGCCGAAGCAGAAACGATAAAAAGAGATAAAATGCTTGAAGTCAAAGAGAAATTTATCTCAATGAAAGCCGATCTCGAAAAACAGATGGCCGTACGCAGTTCCAAAGTGCAGGCGGCCGAGGCAAAAGCCCGCCAACGCGAGATACAGCTCAACCAGCAACAGCAGGAATTGCAACGCAAAAAGACCGAGGTCGAAGCGATTCGCACCAGTCTGACTACGCAGGTCGACATGGTCGAAAAGAAAAAAGCGGAATTGGAACGGTTGCATAAAGCCGAGGTAGAAAAACTCGAACATATTTCGGGATTGTCGGCCGAAGAAGCAAAAGACCGTCTTGTAGAGTCTCTGAAAGAGGAGGCCAAGACGCAAGCCGCATCTTATATCAATGATATTATGGACGAAGCCCGCATGACGGCTAACAAGGAGGCCAAAAGTATCGTTATTAAAACGATTCAGCGGGTAGCGACCGAGACAGCTATTGAAAATTCGGTAACGGTGTTCCATATCGATTCCGATGAAATCAAGGGTCGTATTATCGGTCGGGAAGGCCGTAACATACGTGCTCTCGAAGCGGCTACCGGTATCGAGATCATCGTCGATGATACGCCCGAGGCTATTGTGCTGTCGGGTTTCGACCCTGTGCGTCGCGAAATAGCGCGTCTGGCTTTGCATCAACTCGTAACCGATGGGCGGATTCACCCGGCCCGTATTGAAGAAGTCGTTGCAAAAGTGCGTAAACAGGTCGAGGAGGAGATTATCGAGACCGGAAAACGTACCGCTATCGATCTCGGTATTCATGGTTTGCACCCCGAACTGATACGTTTGGTCGGTAAAATGAAATACCGTTCTTCGTATGGGCAGAATTTGTTGCAACACTCCCGTGAAACGGCCAATCTCTGTGCCATCATGGCTTCGGAGCTAGGCCTCAATCCCAAGAAAGCCAAACGTGCCGGGCTTTTGCATGACATAGGTAAGGTGCCCGATGACGAACCCGAGTTGCCGCATGCACTTTTAGGTATGAAGTTGGCCGAAAAATACAAAGAGAAACCCGAAATCTGTAACGCCATCGGAGCTCACCATGACGAGACGGAGATGACCAGTTTGCTGGCTCCCATCGTACAGGTGTGCGATGCTATATCGGGTGCCCGTCCCGGAGCTCGTCGGGAAATTGTCGAAGCCTATATCAAGCGACTCAATGACCTCGAACAGTTGGCGCTTTCCTATCCCGGCGTTCTCAAAACGTATGCCATACAAGCCGGCCGCGAATTGCGGGTCATTGTAGGTGCCGATAAGATTGACGACTCGGAAATCGAGACGCTTTCGGCCGAGATCGCTAAGCGTATCCAAGATGAAATGACTTATCCTGGACAGGTGAAAATCACGGTTATCCGTGAAACTCGTGCCGTAAGTTTTGCCAAATAAGAACAGCCATTCTCCCGTCCGTCTTTTCGAGCTTCATTGGCTCGGAAGACGGACGGGTATATAAGTTATGACTATGGACAATAAACAACCCGAAAATATAAATAATACCGTACCCGATCAGCAACCGTCGCCCGATCAGTCGGCGGCTGTCGTGGCTCAGTGCGGCGGGAAGCTCCATTGCTACGATTGGTTGTCGGATATTCCCGAGTCGCACGATGATACCGAAATGGTCGAGGTACAGTTCAAGAATACACGTAAAGGGTATTATAAGAACTCGGTGCATTTGCGCCTCGAAAAGGGCGATGTCGTGGCTGTGGAAGGAAACCCCGGGCATGATATCGGAGTCGTTTCGCTTACCGGTCGTTTGGTATTGTTACAGATGAAAAAAAACGGGGTGAAGCTCGATAATCCCGATCTCAAACGGGTGTATCGTAAGGCAAAGCCCAACGATCTCGAAAAGTATAAAGAGGCTAAGGCGCGGGAACATTCTACAATGTTACGGGCCAGAAAAATTGCCGAGGATCTTCACCTCAATATGAAAATCGGTGATGTCGAGTATCAGGGTGATGGGAATAAGGCTATTTTTTATTATATAGCCGATGATCGGGTGGATTTTCGCCAGTTGATCAAGGTTTTGGCCGAAGTATTCCGTGTACGCATCGAGATGAAGCAGATCGGCGCCCGTCAGGAAGCCGGGCGTATCGGAGGAATCGGCCCGTGCGGACGTCAGCTTTGCTGTTCTTCGTGGATGAGCAATTTCGTATCGGTGGCCACCAGTGCCGCACGTTTTCAAGATATTTCATTGAATCCTCAAAAATTGGCCGGGCAGTGTGCAAAGCTCAAATGCTGCCTCAATTTCGAAGTCGATGCCTATGTCGAAGGTCAGAAACGGCTGCCTTCCCGGGAAATACCTTTGGAAACGCAAGACGGAACGTTTTTCCATTTCAAGACCGATATATTCAAACGTCAGATAACCTATTCTTCCTCGAAAGAGGTTGCCGCCAATCTTGTTACGATCGACGCCCGACGGGCATTTGAAGTGATTGCTTTGAATAAACGGGGCATCAAGCCCGATACGTTGGCCGTAGAGACGGGAAAAGAGCCGGTACGGAAAGAGTTTGAAGATGTTGTGGGACAGGATAGCGTTACGAGATTTGACAAAAAGAATCGCCAGAATCAGAACAATAATCGGAAAAAGAAAAAACGTCCGGGTGTAGATGCTGCCGTGCAGAATGGTGAAAGCAATCAAAATCAGACCGGTAATGCGCGTGGAGGAAACAATTCGTCCGCACCGGATTCCGCTGTTCGCCCGAATCCCAATTCCGGAGAGAAAAATTTCCGGCAGAATAACAATCGCCGTTTCGATAATCGCCGGAATAATAATCCGCGTCGGGACAATAATCGCCGTAGCAACGAAAACAATCCCGATAAAGATACTTCCCGACAGAAACCGGCATCGGATAAAAATGAGTAGAGCGGTATTTTATATAGTCCTTTTTCTAGTCTTTTTGTCGGGTTGCCGGTTCGCTCCGAATGAGACACAGGAGTATCGTCATCTCGATGAGAAAGGGTGGCATGCCGATTCGCTTGTGCGTGTCTCTTTGCCCGTGATCAATACGGCCGGGGTGTATGACCTTTGTATAGGAATGCGTTATACCGATGATTATCGATATAGTAATTTGTGGCTTTTTATAACGACGGTTTCACCCGATAGCGTGCAGACAACCGATACGTTGAATTGTGTTTTGGCCGATGAATACGGGCGTTGGCTTGGTGCGGGTATCGGCGCGTTGATGCAGCAGGAGATTCCGTTCAAATCATCTTTTCGTTTCGATAAATCGGGTATATGGCATGTCATTGTCCAGCAAGGCATGAGAGATACCCTCCTTCACGGTATAACCGATGTCGGTTTGAAAGTACTTCCGAAGTAATTTTTTTGTGGAGAGGATAACGTGAAGTGCAAGTAATCCCTTTTATTTATGTATGTTGGACGATAATGAGAAATTTAATCTTTGCTTTATTCCTGCTTGTAGTTTCGGCTTGTGTAAATGAAAAGGAAAGTTCGGTTACACAAGCCGAAACTATATGGGTGTTCGATGTAGAAAATGCCGATACTCTATTGCGGTATCATATCGATACCGTAAGTTATCTTTTGTTGGAAGAACAAGAGAATACCATGTTATTCGACGTTGATAAATTTATCGCCAAAAACGGATTGCTTTATCTTGCGGATTTTCGTACCCAAAAGATTGTAGTTTATGACAAGGAAGGAAATCTGAAATTTGTATTGGCAAACCGAGGAAATGGCCCTGAGGAATATTTGGAAATGAAAAGTTTTTCCGTGGATAGTTCCTCTATTTATGTAATAGATAATTATCGGCATAAAGTATTGGTATATAATGGGTATAGCGGGGTGTACGAGCGGCCGTTGAATCTTCCGTTCGTAGCGTGGGACATGGAAATATTGCCCGACGGATATTTTATATTTACCTATATCCCGTATCGGAATGGAAGACCCAATATGCAACAAGACCCCTATAAGATTTTTATTACCGACAAGGAGATGCGCATAAAGCGAAAGATGCTTGAATATACTGAGGGTCAGTTTGATTTTGTCGGTAGAAAGAAATATTTTATGCCATCTCAACAAGGAATCGTATTTACTTCGGCTTCTTCTGACGATTTGTATCTTTTTGTGGGAAAAGATTCGATGAGACAGATTGCGATAGAGTTTCCCAACAGAATACCCCGGAAGTTTCGGCAAAACTTGGATAAGATTGATAAGGGTAATTATAATTATTTGGCACAGACTCCTATATGGCATAAAAACTATATAATATTTATGCTCTCTCAAAGAGACTTTTTATATGATTATGTTTACGATATACCATCGGGACGATTATCGAAAAACGATTACTACAATGCCTATAAAGGGCTTCTGACACCCATTGGAAGTGATGGAGAACACCTTTACAGCTATTTATGCGATTACTTGGTGTACCAAGAACTTGTGGAGCATGGATTTACAAGGGCCGATGAAAAAACAGAGAACCTCTTGAAGCATGACGGTGCTGTGCTTGTCGTCTATACGATGCGTTAAAAACAAGTTATTTCAGAGTGTTCGGCCGAAGATATATTGGGGCTGAGACGAGAGGTATTCAGAGGTCGGCTGTTGGTAAAGGAACGAGGGGTGAGAATTTTGTTCTCGCCCCTCGTTCTGGTTCTATGTCGTTTCTATTTGCTGTCGTTTCTTGTCTTTCCATATTTGATAATTGTAAACGATACAAGCCGTTACGAAGTAAATACCGGTAAGGATCCATAGGTTGAGGAACGGCCCACGTACATCGCTGATGGTAGCACCTTCGGTGTTCATGCGGATAAAGCCTTCGACACCCCAAGTCGAGGGAATGAGTCCACCCAAAATTTGCCAGATTACGGGCATACGGTCGTACGGCCATGTAATGCCGCTGGCAAAGAGGAATATCATGGAGGTGAAGACGATAATCAGGAATACGCTTTCCCGTTCGCGAACGAAGACCGACAATGTTATACCAAAAAATATCGATGACAGCAAGAACGGGGCCATGAAGGAGTATATCTCCCATTGATTGCCCAGTTGCGGGTAATCGAAAAGCCATGGAATGATATGCAGCATATACATGGTCGTAACAATGAACAGGCTGTAATAGCAGATTGCTTTCCCTAAAACAAGGTGCAATACATTGTTACGTATTTTCTCCCGATTTTGATAGTAATGTCTCAGTTTCCTGTGTTCATAAAGGCCGCCGGCAAGAATTCCTATGCCGAGAATGATGCTCTGTTGCAAGATGACGACCAGTAGGGCGGGAATGATGAATGATGCGAAACCTCCTGACGGATTATATAGTACAAACGAGAAAGAAGGTATGGGGTCGGTTACCATATCGATTTGTGCAGGTGTCGCTCCGGTGAGCGTGCGGCTTTGCAATTCTTTTCCCATATCGAGAGAGACGTCGGTGAGAGTAATCAGGAAGTTTTTGTAATTCAGCAGCAAACTCATGTCGGAATAGAAAATTACCGGACTTTGTTCTCCTCGGGCCAATTTCTTGTCGAAGTCTGCGGGAATTTCCAAGATACCGAAACAGTCGCGTTTGTACATCAACTCTTTCGCTTCGTCGAGATTGGCGCAATAAGACAGTATCTCGGTATTGGGAGAAGCGTCGATCCTGCGGCACATCTCCCGGCTCAGTTGCGTACGGGAATTGTCTACTACGGCCAAAGGTACATCATATACTACCTCGGTATTGTATATGAATGCATACAGCAACGGGTAGGCAAAGGGCAGAGCAAAGAAAAAGAGCATGGCTCCTACATCGCGGAATACTGCTACATATTCTTTGCGCCAGATGTAGCAAATATCGGCGAGACCTGTTTTTATCGATTTGAAAAATCTGTTTTCCATTGCAGTATAGTTGTGAAATCAGGCGATGTACACTTGCTTGCGCAGTGCCCGTTTGAGCAGGGGCAGGAAGGGTAGAGCCAAAAGAATATATATAAACAGTGCCATGTAGTGCATGCGACTGTAATAGAAAGGAACACCGTTGAGGGCTTGGTCGGCGTATATGATGAAATAATGGCGTAGAGGCAGAATATCGGTAAGCAGATGGAATGCTGGATACATGGCTTCGGCCGGGAATGAAAATCCCGTCAGCGAGAATGATACGACACCGAAAAGGCCGCCGATACTCAATGCGATACGTAAAGAGGGGGCGATACAGATGAAAAAAATGCTCAATCCCTGCAACGCCATGACAAAGAGCAGCATGGCGGCCAACATAGGCCAAATGCCGTTTTGCAACGGGAATTGAAAATATCCGTAGAGCAGGGACTGGCATAAGGCTCCCATGATAAAAAACAATATCGTTTGGGGTAACAGTTTACCGGTAATCGCCAGCAATATGTTGTCATCGGCGGTTCTCAGCCATTCTCTCGATGTGGCGTGTTTTATTTCTGACCCGATAGAGAAAATGGTCGTAAGCAGTATGATGACTTCGAGTATGCCGGGAAGAAACGTATTGTTGAGATAGATTGAATAATTGGTCCACGGGTTGCCCAGAGGGTGCATATCTACGGTAATGGGTTGTATTTGTGGCATGATGTCGCGTTCGTATTCCCCCCGGGCGAGCAGTGTCTGCTGTACCGCTGCTGCGGCTGCAAGTGTTGTTGTCGTCTTGAAGCTGCGGAATTCCAGTGCGCTGGGTATGAAATACGCGCTGTTGGTATAATAAGAGATTTCTGGCCTGCGGTTGGCGTAAAGGTCGGCTTCGAAAGACGGCGGTATGATTACGAATCCGAAAATTTCGCTTTTTTGCATTGCCTTTCTCGCTTCGGTAAAACTGGTATATTCTGTTGTTATGGAGAGCGAGCTGACGGTAGTAAATTGGCGAGTGAGATTACGTGAGGTTGCCGAGTGGTCGAGGTCGACTATTGCGGTGGGCAATTCTTCGGGCAGGCCGTTGTCCATCAGCGAGAGGAAGAATGCGTAACTCAGCAATGGCGCGATAACGATAGAGAATAGGTAAATGGGGCGCGACACCAGTTGGTGCAACTCCCTGACGATTACCTTCCACAGTATTTTTGGACCTGTTACGAATTTCCCCATGACGGATATTTTTTTAATCGTGCGATTTCTTTACGAGGACCGACATTCCCGGACGCAAATTTTCTATCTTGACCGTAGGGCGAGCTTTGATTTGGAACGTGCGAGCATCGTATCCTCCTGTTGCTTTTGTGGCGCGCCATACGGCGTATGTGCCCATATCTTTGATGAAGTAAATTTTGAGCGTAACTTCTTTGTTCCCGAGTGCAGGGATAACGGCTTGTATCTCTTTTCCCATGGTGAAATCCTGTAAAAGTTCTTCTCTGACGTTGAAGGTTACCCACATGTCGTTGAGCTCCAATATATTCATGATGGGGGCGCCGGTTCCTACCAGTTCGCTGACGTGGGGAAATATTTCCGATATTTCTCCGTCGATAGGGGCGGTCAGGTATGAGTAGGCGAGGACCGATTTTACCTGATCTACACTCCCTTGCGCGGCACGTACCATAGCGGCTGCCGCTTCTTTGTCTTCGATTTGGGCGCCGTTGCGTGCCATTTCGTATTGCGAACGGGCTGCACTTTCTGTTGCTACCATAGCTTTGTATTGGGCTTCGGCTTCATCTCGTTTTTGTGCCGAAACGACGCCTTTCAGGTAGAGGGCTTCCATGCGGTCGAAAGATTTTTTTGCTATTTCGAGCCCGGCTATCGCTTGTTGCCACATGTCGTAGGCCGCTTGAATGATTTCACTGCGTGCCCCTTTATCGACTTTCTCGTTTGTGGCTTTGTATACACTTTCCATTGCCGAGGCTTGCATGAGCTTGGCTTCGGCGTCGGGTGATGAGATACGTACCAATGTATCGCCTTGGTGTACATGTTGTCCTTCTTCCACCCAGTATTCGGCGATGCGGCCCGGTAGTTTACCGGATATGCGTATTTGTGTGGCTTCGGCTTGTCCTTGTATGGTCTCGGTTCTCGGTTCCAAAAGGAAAAATCCGATGAGGGCGAGAATCACAATGACGATGATAATGGCTACCAATCCGATGGTCAAGCCTTTTTCTTTGTCTCTTTTAGGAGTATCCATTGTATGTCGTTTTTTTTGATTTGACGTCAGAAAATTAGTATTTCATATTTCCCAAAGCTTTGGAGAGATATACCTCACATAATTTGGTATCTATTTCGGCATCGATATGCTCCGATTGAGCTTTTAGCCATGCCGTTTGGGCTTCGAGAACATTATCGGTGGTGAGGACTCCTTCTCCGAATCCTACTTGTGCATTGTGCAGGTTCTCATCGGCTTTTTCGAGATTTTTAGCCGTCATACCGAGCCGTTTTCGTGCCTCGTCGACTTTGAATGTCGCTTGGTTGACCTGTAATTCGATTTTTTCTTTGGCGTCTTCCATTTCGAGGCGGGCGATGAGGCTTTCCGATTTGGCAGCTCTATACTTGTATACATTCTCTCCCCAATGCAATAGTGGTATGCGCACCAATACGCCTACGTTGAAAACCCCTTTGAATTCTTTTTCAAATCCGTTGAATAGGTTGGGGTTTGAAATCATGTAATTACCGGTGAGGGCGACCGTCGGCAACATACCCGAGAAAGCGACTTTTTGTTTGTTGTGGTAAATCTTTTCTGCAAGAGAAAGACTCTGTATTTCACTGCGGTTGGCAAATACGCTTTCCATGTTGAGAGGAGCAGACGGGGCTGTCAGCGTATTGTTCTCGATGGGAGTAACTTCGTCATAAAGCGAGAATTGACTGTCGATGGGCATGCCGCATACTTGGGCGAGTACCATTTTTGCGAGGCTCAATCCGTTATCGACTTGTGTGAGCGTGATTTGTGCTTCGTTTGCTCTGACGGCAACCGTCAGCCCGTCCGATTGTGTAGCGACACCTTCTTCTATCATCGCCTGCACGTTGTATTGCAGAGAATCGATGAGTGCGACATAACTTTCGGCGAGTTGTTTTTTATAGGTGAGCGATACTACCTGCCAGTAAAGTTCGTCTACTTGGTACACGACTTCTTGTGCGGCGGTATTTTGCTGGCTTTTGGCCAACTCCTCGGCATATCGGGTTATTTTGTTATATGCACGTAATTTCCCGCCCATATAGATAGGCTGGGTGAGCGTTACGGCTCCGGCCCACATGTTGCGAGTATCTGTACGGAATTCGTCGACGATTCTCTGCCCGACATTATTGAGGGGAGTGGCCAGATCGAGATTTCCGAGCGAAGCGAGCAGTTGTCCCAAAGCCGGATTCGTTGCGGCTATTTCGGTCAGCGATTGGCTTAAAGCCGTTCCCATTTGAGGCAGGGAATTTTTGAGATTGTCGTTGAGCAACGATATTTCCCGGGAATTGTAGATATACCCTCCGGTAACATCTATGCCCGGCAGGTAAGCCGTAAATGCTGCTTTACGATTGTAATGTGCTGCATTTATTTTGGCTTCGGCCATACGCAGTTGTTTGTTGTTGCGCAGAGCCATTTGCCGGCAAGAGTCGAGGGTAAGCGGCTGTTGTGCCCAAAACGGTATGGCGGTGAGCAGGCCGAGAACACCTATGAGGATACGCTTTTTCATTTTTTCGTTTATTGATGTTTATCTTTATATACAATTTTATGCCTCTATTTGTTGGAAAAGGAGTCGATATTTTTCAATTGGTTTTTTCTTTACGGTTGAAAAGCCGCTTCTTTCCCGAAATTGAAGTGAGATTGTTCGCTTATTCTTTTTTTTGTGGAGGCAAATATAGAATTTTTAATTTGGCTTTTTATCCGTTTTTCAGCGATAGATTTTACCTATTTTACCTATTTTCACAGGTTTATTCCCAATAGGAGATAGTATTCGACAAATCGAACAATTCGATCTCGAATAAAACAATGAGTAGATAGTCGCAGGATTAATCGTTCAAAGAAAAACTCTCTGTTCCAATAAGCTGATTATCGGCAAATATATCGATATGGTAGAGTCCGGAGGGCAAGTATTCTTCGACTTGCCATGTAAAGTACATTTTTTCGTCGTTTCCGGTGTAATCGATAATTTGTTGCAGGGAGTAGTAATATTCTTTATCTCCCGAGAGAAATGTATTGCCCCGATCTTTGACCAGCGTAGTACCGTCGGGTTTCTTGATGCATACGTAAATTCTTTTTTCTCCGGTAGGGGTCATTGTATTTCGGGCGATGGAGAAATTTATTTTCAACCGGGTTATTTTATCTTTGTCGGTACTGTTCCTACCTCGTTTGTTCAATGTGCGTATTTCGATGTTGACCGCTTCGAGCCGGGCGGCCAAATTGACTTTCTCGTTCAGTTCGTGATTGTCTTTTTGTAATTGGTTTGCTTCTCGGGTAGCTTTTTGGTAACGCGAAAGCGCATCGTTTTTTTCGGCTTGTAGTTGTCGGTTCTCCCTATTGAGCGAGTCGATGGTCGTTTGATAGATTTTGATGTTATTACGCAAGTGTTGTAATTCCTCGTGTAGAGAATCTATGGTGAGCGCATCTATGTTTTTCCGGTTGCGCAGCTCTTCAAGCAGGCGTTGGACTCTTGTTTTTTCCCGGTCGAGTTTCTGTATCAGAGAGTCGTTGTTGATCCATACCCTGTTGTTTTCGTATTGTCTGTATTCTTGGAAGATTGCCGTATATTCTTCTTCGAGTTTTTCCCGTTCGTTTTCTATATTTATCTGTTCTTTGAAATTTCTCATTTCCGACCGTTGCCAATAGACGTATGCAAGAAGAGCACCTGTGAGTATTATCAGAACGGCGCTGATAATAAGCCAAATGATTGAGACCTGCTTTTTCATTCTTGATTGTATTTGGAATTAGCGAAAATTTTGAATTTGGAAAATGAGCAAGGGTGTCCCGTTGTGCTGTGAATGGAAAATTTCTTTTCTCTTGTTAGCCAACAAGAAAGACCCTACTTCAAGGCAAAGATAATCACTTTCTGTGGTAAAAAACGATTGGTGCGCTTTTTTTATCAGATACATTTTAGAAATTTCTTCGGCAAAATAAATAGATATACCCGATTTTCCTTTGAAATTATGTTATCTTTGCAGCATTCTTAGGTAAAATAAGTGGTTGTGAAAGTGCGTATTCGTTTTTTATCGCTCGGATTGCATATCCTTATCATGTTGGCGGTGGCTGTTTTGGCTGTCGTCGCCCTTTTCTTTTGGCTCGATCACTATACGCGGCATGGAGATGCAGCGGAAGTGCCCGATGTCTGCGGATTGTATTATCTCGATGCCGACATCGCTTTATCGGAAGGTGGTATGCGCTCGACGGTAATAGACTCGATGTATATCGAGGGTATGGCCAAAGGCATTGTTCTTGATCAAGTGCCCCGTGCCGGAAGTACCGTGAAACACGGTCGTACGATATATTTGACCATAAATGCGTTGAGTCCCCGTAAAATTGCGGTTCCCGAGTTGCGGAATCTTTCGTATCGTCAGGCCGAGGCCATTGTCAAGGGGTTGGGCCTTTCTGCACCGCAAATTATTTATTGGAACTCCGAGTATAAAGACTTGGTCTTGAATGTAATGGCCGACGGCCGTCCTGTCGAGGCCGGAGATCGCCTGCCCGTAACGGCTCGCATTACGTTTTCTGTCGGTAACGGTGTGTATGCCCCGACCCGGAAAGTTATAGCCTCGAAAGACTCGTTGGCTGCGGATTCGTTGATGGTCGATTCTCTTTCTGTGGAAACCTTAGTTTTACCGGATTTTTAACTCGTTCCGACATGGAAGACGAGAATAAATATGACGATGATATAGAGCTTGACGACGGGGATACCCGGCAGATGTACGAGCATTATAAGTTCGTCGCAGATAAGGGGCAGGATTTGTTGCGTATCGATAAGTTTCTTGTTGCCCGTACGGGAAATGTTTCCCGTAACCGGATACAGCAGGCAGCCGAGGCCGGTTGTATTTTGGTGAACGGAAAACCGGTGAAATCGAATTACCGGATAAAACCGCTCGATGTCGTTTCCATTGTCATGGATCGGCCTCCCTATGAAAATGAAATTCTACCCGAGGATATTCCTCTCGATGTCGTATATGAAGACCGTGAAGTGCTGGTCGTGAATAAACCGGCCGGATTGGTCGTTCATCCGGGACATGGAAATTATACAGGGACGCTACTCAATGCATTGGCTTATCGATTTAAAGATGATCCCGATTTCGATGTAACCGATCCTCGGCTGGGATTCGTGCACCGTATTGACAAAGATACTTCGGGTTTGCTGGTTATCGCAAAAACGCCCGAAGCCAAAACCTCCCTCGGAAAACAGTTTTTTGAGAAAACGACGCAACGTAAGTATGTGGCGTTGGTCTGGGGGCGTATGGAAGAAGCCTCCGGACGTATCGAGGGGAATATCGGCCGTAACCCGAAAGATCGTTTGCAGATGACCGTTTTTCCCGACGGGAGTCAGGGGAAAACAGCGGTTACGCATTATACGGTGCTTGAACAGCTGGGGTATGTTTCGCTTGTGGAATGTCGCTTGGAGACCGGTCGTACCCATCAGATAAGGGTGCACATGAAATATATAGGACATACGCTTTTCAACGATGCCCGATATGGCGGAAATGAAATTCTTAAAGGAACGACGTTTGCCAAGTATAAACAGTTTGTGCATAATTGTTTCGAGTTATGTCCTCGGCAGGCGTTACATGCCAAGACATTGGGATTTGTTCATCCGTCGACCGGAAAGACGCTTTTTTTCGATTCGGAGTTACCTGCCGATATGACCGCCCTTATCGACCGGTGGCGTACTTATGCAGGTAGCAGGGAAGTAATCGGTTGAATATAAGATTTATCACGAATTATATAGAGTGCAATTATTTTGAGTAAAACAATGAAAAAACGTAATATTGCCGTGGTTTTCGGAGGATATTCTTCCGAGAATGTCGTTTCGCGCCGTAGTGCACAAGGAATTGCTTCGTTTCTCGATGCCGAGCGTTATGCCATTTATATGGTGGATATAGAGCGTGATCGTTGGACAGTGGAGCTCGACGGGGAAAGTCCGATAGATATCGATCGCAGCGATTTTTCGTTTGTATATGGAGGAGAAAAGATTCTTTTCGATCTGGCTTATATAACTATACACGGAGATCCCGGAGAAAATGGTATTTTGCAGGGTTATTTCGATATGTTGGGCATTCCCTATTCTTGTTGCGGGGTGTTTGCCGCTGCACTTACTTTCAATAAGTTTATCTGTAACCGGTTCCTTTCTCAGCTCGGTTTCCATGTTGCCAAGGCATTGCGTATCGGAGCCGGTGAAGAGGTTACTCCGCAACAGGTGGCCGATGCGGTAGGGTTTCCTTGCTTTATCAAGCCCAATCAAGGGGGGTCGAGTTTCGGTACGACCAAAGTGAAAACCCTCGATGAGGTACTTCCTGCCATAGCGGCTGCCCGTGCCGAAGATGACGGCGAGGTACTTGTCGAGTCGTTCCTGTCGGGTACGGAAGTCTCTTGCGGTTGTTATAAGACACAGTCGGGAATGACTGCATTGCCGGTAACGGAAGTAATCAGTAAAAATGAATTTTTCGATTATGAAGCCAAATACACGGCATCGAGGGTCGAGGAGATTACCCCTGCCCGTATCTCCGATGAGTTGACCCGCGAGATACAAGAACTTACCGCCCGCATCTACGACAGCATAGGGTGTAAAGGAATTATCCGGGCCGATTATATTATCGTAGACGACACGCCTTATTTGCTCGAAGTCAATACGACACCCGGCATGACAGTTACCAGCTTTATTCCCCAGCAGGTGCGTGCGGCCGGTCTTGATATGAAAAGCGTGTTGACCGATTTGATTGAGACGGAATTATCACACCGTTGAAGATTGCAAGAAAAAATTCCAATTCCCGATATTTTATGGAACAGACATTCGATTTCGACGAGATACGTCCCTATGAAGGAGAAGAAGTTGCGGCGGCAGCGGAGCGGTTGTGTAAGGAGGAGCTTTTTTGTAAGGCAATAGCTTATGTAGTTCCTGATACGGAAGCGTTTCTTCGCATATTGTCGGCCTGTCGTACCGTCGATGATTTCCAGTTGCAGTTGGCTTTGCCATTTCTGAATGCGTTGGCAAAGAATACATCGGCCGGGTTGACCCATGCCGGTTTTTCCGGACTTTCGCCGCAGGGGTGTTATACCTATATATCCAATCATCGGGATATTACGCTCGACTCGGCTTTTCTCAATGTCGTATTGCATGCCAATGAATTTGATACTTGTGAAATAGCCATAGGAGATAATTTGTTGATTTATCCCTGGATTGTCGATTTTGTGCGGCTGAATAAAAGTTTTATCGTCAATCGGAGTGTCTCTCGTCGACAGATGCTCGAAGTGTCTTGTCGCCTTTCTGCCTATATGCACCACGCCATACGGGATAAGAAACAGTCGATATGGATTGCCCAGCGGGAAGGTCGGGCCAAGAACTCCGACGATCGTACGCAGGAAAGCCTCGTGAAGATGTTCGCTTTAAGCGGAGGAGGAGATTTCCTTTCCAATATCCGGGCTTTGAATCTCGTTCCGGTTGCCATTTCTTATGAGTATGATCCTTGTGATTATCTCAAAGCGCAGGAGATGCAGCTCAAACGCGATGATGCCGGATACAAGAAACAGCCTTCCGACGATTTGAAAAATATGGCTACCGGTATTACGGGATATAAAGGCCGGATACATTTCGAGGCGGCTTCTCCTGTCGGCCCTCTTCTTGAACGGATACCTTCGGGAACTCCCCGGTCGGAGTTGGCCGTTGCTGTCGGACATATTATCGACGAGTCGATACATGCCCATTATCATTTATATCCGGGAAATTATGTCGCTTATGACGAATTGTGGGGAGAGGGTTCGATGTCGGGCTATTATACAGGGAAAGAGAAAGATGAATTTGATCGTTATCTGCAAAGCCGTATCGATAAAATAGATATACCCGGCAAAGATGAATCTTTTTTGCGGGAGCGTTTGCTCGAAATGTATGCTTATCCCGTGAGGAATCAGATAAAGGCTCGTTTCGATAAGTGAAAAGTCGTGGAGAAAGAAATTCGGTTATGCTTTTTGTTTTTGAAATAGAAAAACGGTCAGATGCACTGCATCTGACCGTTTCCTTTTTTTGAGCCGATAGGGGGATTCGAACCCTCGACCCCGAGATTACAAATCACGTGCTCTAGCCAACTGAGCTATATCGGCAAGCGGGTAAGCGATCTACATCGCGCCGCTACGACCTGCTACCCTTGCTGCGGTCAAGCCCTGGGGGGATTGACAGGGAGCTGGCCGTGTAGGACTTACCCGCCGCAAAAGTAGATAATTTTTTTATACCTGCAAGCACTTCTTTCCAAAAAAATGATGTTGTTTTTTGTAACGCGTTTATTTATAGCTTTATATAAAGTGCTTTTTTATTCGACTTTTGAGCCGGTAAAAACAGGTGTTGTATATTTTTATGGCTGTGAGCCGATGCAATTACAGTAAAAATCATACCTTTGTACGATGCAATAAATAAAAATCGTTTATGGTTGAGCAACCGAAAAAGACATTGACTTTCTGTGCGATGCAATATGGCATTTATATGGGGGCATATCTTTTTATGACGTTCCTTTTTTCGGTATGGAGCCGATATGCTGCTATATTCAATACGCTGGGAGCCCTGCTGCTCATAGCAACACCTGCGGCCGTATATCTTATTATGAGCCATTTTGTGCGTCGGCAGGGTTGGCCTTGTCGGTTTGTCATTCTATGGCTCTTAGGTATATGCGTGTTTTTTTTCGCGGCGCTGATAAGCGGTTTGGGAGAGTATGTGTATTGCCAGTATATTGATCCCAATTTTATTCCTGAGCAGATCGATGCCATGCTGAAAGTTCTGGAAAGTGCCGAGCTCGACTCTCCTCAAATGAATGATATTGTGGCGACGATGCGTTCGGGTTTCGAGCATGGGGCGCTTCCAACAGCCATCGAGCTGGTTTTTCAGATGATTTGGACAAAAGTCTTTCTTGGTTCGCTTCTGTCGATATTTGTTGCCTTTTTTGTGTGCGTGTACTACCATTTCCAAAAATCTAAATAACCGTCATGGATATATCCGTAATCGTTCCTTTGTACAATGAGGCTGAGTCGTTGCCCGAATTGTCGTCATGGATTGCCCGAGTCATGGACTCGAACCGCTTTACTTACGAAGTCATATTTATCGATGACGGGAGTACCGATGATTCTTGGCGGGTGATAGAGTCGCTCAAAGCAGAAAATCCTTGTCTGAAAGGCGTGAAATTCCGTCGCAATTATGGAAAATCGCCGGCATTGCATACCGGTTTTACCCGGGCGCAAGGCGATGTGGTCATTACGATGGACGCCGATTTGCAAGATAGCCCCGATGAAATACCGGAACTTTACCGAATGATTACCGTCGAGGGTTACGACATGGTTTCGGGGTGGAAAAAGAAACGTTACGACCCGTTGTCCAAGACGCTTCCGACAAAACTGTTCAATGCGACGGCACGCATGATTACGGGTATTCATCTGCATGATTTCAATTGTGGTTTGAAAGCCTATCGCAATGAAGTCGTGAAACATATCGAAGTTTACGGCGATATGCACCGGGATATACCTTTTCTGGTAAAAAGTGCCGGCTTTTCCCGTATCGGAGAGAAAGTCGTGCATCATCAGGCCCGTAAGTACGGAAAGACCAAATTCGGTATGAGTCGCTTTATAAACGGTTATCTCGACCTGATGACTTTATGGTTCTTTTCCAAATTCTCGGAAAAGCCCATGCATTTTTTCGGTTTGTTGGGCAGCCTCATGTTTGTGATAGGCTTTTTTGCGGCAGTTACCGTCGGCGCTTATAAGCTTTATGCCTTATGGCATGACATGCCTTATCGTCTGGTAACCGATTCGCCTTACTTCTTTATCGCCCTTACGATGATGATATTGGGTACCTTGCTTTTCCTGTCGGGCTTTTTGGGAGAACTCATTTCCCGCAATGCTCCAGGACGCAACCATTATAATATAGAAAAAGATATAGATGATCGATTGTCGTAAATATCGTATATTGAAACGTAGGATTACCGGTAGGGTGAGAGCTTTCGGAGTGCTTTTCGCATGTGTGTTGCCTGTGCTTTTTTCTGTGGCATGCAATACCGAGGCCTGTCTCGAAAGTAAAACGAGCATATTCAATGCAGCGTTTTATGCATACGGCGATTCGGCGGCAAAGGTGGTTGTCGATTCGGTGTCGGTCTACGGGGTGGGGCAGTTCAACGATTCGCTCCTTGTCGATACGGCCAATATATCTTCATTTCAAGCCACTTTGCGTAGCGACCGTGATACGACGCAGTATGTCATACGTTATGACCAGCATAATCTCAATCCCCGATATAAGAGGGATACACTCACATTTGTATACCATACCTATATCGAATTTGAGTCGGCCGAATGCGGAGCCATGTATAATTATGTCATCGATGACTTTCGGTACACGACATGGCAAATCGTCGATGCCGAGTTGATGACTTCCGAGGTAAATAATCAAGATGTCGAAAACGTTCGTCTCTATTATTATGTGGTCGAGTAATCGTTTCTTGGGTATATTGTGTGCTGTGATGATGCTGGTATTGTCCGGAATACCATTGTCTGCGGCAGAGAAGCAGAAAAGCAAGCGTCTTGAAGACGGTTCGCTTTATCGTTATCCGTTGTTGGACGGGTTGATTGTCGGTGTAGATCTTTTTCAACCGGTTGTTTCACTGTTCGGGCAGCAGTATGCCAATTATCAGGTGTCTCTCGAAGTGAGTTTCCATAATCGTTTTTTCCCGATTTGGGAAACGGGTATCGGGTGGGCCGACAACACGCCCGATGATGGAAATTTTACATATAAGGTGTCGCCGACGTTATACAACCGTTTGGGGGTGCTTTATAATTTCAATTATAATTCTACGGCTCCGGGGTATATCTATATGGGATTGTTGTATGGATTCTCGATCTTTTCTTACGATATAACCAATATCGATCTCAGCTCGGGGTATTGGGGTACCAATGATAAAGCCGCCATTTACGGTTGCTATTCGCGGGCGCAATGGCTCGAACCGCTTGCCGGTATACGGGTGAATCTGTATAAGGGGCTTAAAATGGGATTTTCGGTGCGATATAAAGTACTGCTCAAAGCCAAGAACGATGAGACGACCCGTCCGTGGATTATTCCCGGTATGGGAAAGCGAGGCGGAGGATTCGATTTTACCTACTCGCTTTATTATCAAATTCCGATCAAGACAAAGAAACGCAATGCGGTCACGGAAAAATAATTTTTATTTTTCTTTTTGTCGGTCGCTATGGCCGAGAGGTCTGTGGAATATTGAAAGATGTGCGGGCGGAAATTTATTTCCGCCCGCACATCTTTCAATACTTGTCCTACAAGCTTATATTTGATTGCTTATTTTGTGGCGTTGTAGTATGGATATGAGTTCGGCTGCATCGTATTTTTTTATCTCGTCTTCCCGATAGTCGAGAGTATACATCTGTTTATTGGCAAAGTCTATATCGAAGTCGAGTACCGGAGCGGAAACCGAGGCTTCTACTATCGGGAATCCGTCCCAGTCAAAAAATTGGAGCTTGTAATCATCTATGCCATTGTTCCCCGATGTTTTTACGATTACTCCGAAATAATCGGTAAAAGCGGTCGCGCCTTTATATATACCTTCCCCGTTTGCTCCTTCGGTTTCCAGAATCTGTTTATAATCGTCGAGTTTCCCGTCGGGAGTTATCGTTTTTGCAAAATCGTCATCGATGGAGTAAATGTTGATTTGTCGCATTTTTGCCGGTATTTCTGCAATTCGTTTGAGGGAGGGATTGAAAGCGAAGAATACGGAAAGAACATTCAGGTCATTAGCCGACTTTACCCGGTAACTGTTCAGTCGATCGATGTTTTTACTTTTTTTTATTTCGTCATTATCGTATATTTTTCGAACTAATTTCCCGGCTTGAGGATCTACTGTCAAACAGAAAAATTCGGACGGCGCGATTTCGTAAAACAACATGACTCTGTCATTCAGAAAATCGCGTGGACAATCCCGGGCTACCATTTGATTCTGGCGGATAGACTCGGACAAATCCACATCGAAATAACGTCCGCGAATAGCATTGTGTACAGCGGCTTTTATGTGCCCGTCCCGATGAGAGACGGCGACATGGTCGCATATCGGTATATGTATAAATTCCATCGGCCCCGGTCCGAAATTGAATAATTTTGTTTTGACTTTCAGGTCGGGTAAGCTGTATATCCACCATTTCTCTTTTTCTGCATCGGTGCTGACAATCATAAGGGTGTCGATGATTCTGAACGCGAGATTTCCCAAACCTTCCGTTTCTATCGGCGTTCCGTTTTCGAGTTGTATCGATGCCGGAAAACTTTGAATAGTCTCGGCATTGTCGAAACGTACGGTGTGTTTTCCTGTAATGTCGCTACAGCTGTAAATCAAAAGCAGACAGCCGAAGGCACAAAAAATTGTGTATAAGTCGTGCTTCATAGTATTTGGGGTATAGAAAAAAATAACTGTTTGTGTATAAGAATGGAATCCTTTTTGTTACATTGAGCAAATGTAATGAAATTTGGTATTGTTTTGAAACAAAAAGAGAGAAATGCTTTTGTTCGATTTTTCGGTTGTGTAACGCTGTTGATGTAAATATACAGACATATTTTTTGCTTACAGATGTAATTTATTTATCTTACAAATGCTATTTTATCTATGATATACTGTGTTTATGTGTAATATTTGTTGGCATATACGAGGGTGAGGTCGAAAGTATTGTGTTGCAGCTGCATATTTGGGGCTGGGATACAAGAGCCTGCTGCTGCCTATGGCTTGGATCGGGAAGGGAAATAACGAGTTTTATAATATCGAAAAAGCTGAAAAGATATATGCCGCAAGTACCCGGGTGGAAGACGAGAATACAGTTTTCGTTTATGATGTACCGTATGATTGATATATGGCGTGGTATGAAAGGATGGTGAAACGTATTAACCCGAGGTGTAAAATAAGAGGTATTTTTCTATTGATCTGAGTAATGTTGTATTGAATTTGAGATGTGGATTGTTGAAAATATAGGATGATATTTGTTCGCTTTAATGTATTTATTTACATTTGAAAATGTATATATCAATTAAATCCTTTGTCGTGAAAAGTGAATTTGTTAAATTCTTTGGTATTGTTATAGTTATAGGCTGTGGTAGCTTTGTTTATCAATTTCGAAAATCGGAGCCAATTTCAGATTGGGTATTGGTTAATGTAGAGGCGTTGGCTCGTGGCGAATCAGATGCATGGGAAGATTGTAGGGGGTGCAGCAGTGAATATCCGGGCGACTATTGTTGCACAATACAATAATGGAAAAAGAGTTACGCAAACCGAAAGATAATGAAGATAAAAATTAATCAAGGGCATAAATGAAGTGCATTGGATATTTTCTGTTGTTGCTTGTCTTTTTTTGTTGGAGTTGTGATTCGGAGAAAAAAGGTGCTTTATTCCCATTTGAGGATTTTGAGCCTCTTCAAGGGGAGGTCCTTTATGACAGTGTGTTTTGGGGGCGTCCATCGCGAATGCTTGTGTGTGATACGCTTTTGTATGTGGCCGATGCGTATGATGATAAGCTTCTTACGGTTTTGGACCTGAATACTGGTCATGTGCGTCGGCTTATCGATTATGGTAACGGACCGACAGAACTCATGCGAGTACAGGGTCTCTCGTATAATGACCAGACGGGTGTTGTAGGCCTGTATGACAGTAATCTGAAAAGGGTATTGTTTTATGATGACAAGACTCTCCGGGAAGAGGTGAAGCAGTTGCGTCGTCCCGAAAATATCGGATCACGTTTTTGGGATTTGGTCCCATTTGATGACGGGTATATTGCCAATGGTTGTTTTCTGCATGGCGAACAATTCGTGCGGTTTGGTTTGGGTGATGAGCCTGTATTGTTCGGAGAATATCCCGGCGATAAAAGAGGTATAGAGCAAAGATTGGCTTTTTTCTTGAAAACGCAGACATTGATGGCTGTAAATCCCAATCAGCGCTATTTTGCCGCAGCGGGCGTTTACCATGACCAGCTGGTTTTTTATAAATCGGAAAACGGAGAGTTGCTGAAAGTGAAGGAGTATTTCAGCATCGAACCTGAGGTGGAAACCCGAACCGGCGATAACGATTATGCCGGATTGTCGATACTTCCCGAAACAGTAGATGCTTATCAGGAATTATGTGCGACAGAGCAGCATCTGTATGCCTTGTATTATGGTGTTGCCGAGAAGGAAAAGAAAAAAGAAAAGAACCGACGGAGTTATATATTGAAGTTGACATGGTCGGGAGAATTGAGTGCCGGTTATGTAATTGATGGCTTTATTTCGCGGTTGGCTGTCGATGAGAAGAAGAATTGTTTTTACACGATAAGGCTGGTCGATGAGGAATATGTATTGATGAGATATGAGATGTGATTTCTTGCAGTTGTATGTTTCCCGGGATTTTTAGATATAACATAAAGAAACGGTAAGCCTTTCGAGTATTCAAGGCTTGCCGTTTCTTTATGTTGGAGTGTTGTAGAGAAAGAAAGGGTCAGAATTTTTGAGCCATTTGATTATCGTTGGAGAAAAACGTCGATTTGACGTTTTTGATGACGAGTTTGTGAGTCGTACTTTTAGCGGTCGGTTTTTCCGTCAGATAGGCTTGCGCTTTTTTTCGGGCGATGAAGATGCGGCTTTTTACCGTACCGAGGGGGATATCCATCTTATCGGCAATCTCTTGGTACTTATATCCCGATACGTACATGCGAAAAGGAATACTGTATTCTTTGTTCAATATATCTATGGCCTGTTCGATATCCTGCATGATACAACGGGAGTCGGCCGACTCGGAGGTCCCGTACATAAGGTCATTCGGGGAGGTTTCGTATTCTTTGTCGTTTCTCGATATGCGGACTTGGTCGGCGCTCCTGCATTGGTTGATGAAAAGGTTTCTCATGATTGTATATAACCAGCCTCCGAGATTGGTCGAATCGGTGAATTTTTCGTAATTGCAAAGGGCTTTTAAAAAGACCGATTGTACTAAATCGGAAGCATCATCTTCGTTCTTGGTTAAATAAAAGGCTGATCGCCATAAAGGTTTTTGATTTGCAACTAAATAGTCTGCCATTTCTTTCTTTGTCATAATTGTAAATTTTAATCGTTATAAAATAAGTAATATCGAGATGAATGCTTTTTTACTATATTATTTTTTCAGTTTCTATTTTTTGATATATCCGATATATAGAGGAATGATATTTTTTAATGCTTTTAATTCTTAAAAACTGAATGCTGCTATTTGCAGAGTGAAGATATTTTGTTTATTTTGTCATCAAAATATAGTAAATAAATTCATTTTGAAAGTGCTATTTGATTAGTGTTTCAGCAAAGATATAAATATAATTCAAATATTTACTATATTCAGTATATAAAATAACTATATTTAACTATATCATGGAAACAAAAGAAATTATAGTCCAATTAATCACCGATGTGGGACTGAATGCAAAGCAGTTTGCCGAGAGCATAGGGGCTACGCCTACTCAAATATATGATTTACAATCGGGGAAAATAAAGAAAATAACCGATAGAATGGCCGATAAAATACTTGCCCGATATAACAGATATAGCCGGTTATGGTTACTTACCGGCGAAGGTCCCAAGTATAGGGATTTGGTATACCACGAGGTTTCTAAGTTGGTACCGGAAAGTGTTATAAGCAGAACCGAAAATGAAATGAAACTTCTGTCTCCTGCGTTGGATTCGTTGTCTGTCGGCTGGTTGCCCGATAATGGGATTATAGAGCGGATAAAGAATGTCATAATAAACAAGGGGCTGACCGAAGAGGAGTTTGCTCATGCGATAAATGTTCCCGAAGGTACTTTGAAGGACGTGTTTTTGCGGGGCATACAGTCCGATATTATCGTTCTGGTATCTATTATCAGAACCTACAAAGACATATCGGCAAAGTGGCTGTTGACCGGTCTCGGTGATATGGGAGATTATAAAATCCCGGTATTGCCGAAAGAACTTTATTATGAAAAGAATGTGGATGTATATGACTATGTGAAAAAAAATGCCGGGAATATTCGCTATTCGTCTGTTATAAAGCAGTTTTCAAAATATAACCTCGTGTATGAAGTGTCGGGCGATTGGATGTTGCCCGATTTTAAGCCGGGCGATATGTTGGCTTTGGTCGAAGTTACTGAAAATGCTCCTATTATCAATGGCAGTCCTTATGTCATAGATACGATGAGCACAGGATTGATCTTCCGGTTGATTTATCAGCAGGAAGACGGATTGCTTTGCCGCTCTTTCAATGATGATCGGTTTGCTCCTTTTTCGATTGCGCGAGACGATATATACAATATATATAGAGTAATCGGTATGTTGCGAACGAATGTGTGATGCATTCCCGAAGTGCAGAAGCATGTGGAGGCCCGAATCTGTCGGATATTTTTGCGGCTGGAAATTTGGCGGTTATGCAGCGAAGTTGTTATCTTTGTCGGGAGAGCTGTTTGGGGACGGCATGACCGACCCTGCAAATTTGCTCCCGCTTGCGAAAACGAAGTATACATAGAATATTCATCAAAAAAGAAAATCCATGAAACAAATTTTCCTGTTTGTCTCCCTGCTTTTGTGCCTGAATGTGTCGGCCAAAGAGAAATTTCCCGACGGAACACCCATTCCCGATTGGTTTTATCAGAATACTCCCGTCGATATTGCTAAATTGGGCAAAGCTTACCGTATCACCGATTATGGAGTTGCGGCCAATGATAGTAATCTGCTTCAAACCGAAGCCATTCAGTCTGTTATCGATAAGGCGGCAGCCGATGGCGGTGGTGTGATTGTTGTTCCCAAAGGGACTTTCCTTAGCGGTTCTCTTTTCTTCAAGCCCGGTACCCATTTGCATATCGAGGAGGGCGGAGTGCTCAAAGGCAGCGACGATATCAGTAATTTTGCTATTGTAAATACCCGTATCGAGGGACAGTCGTTGAAATATTTTGCCGCGTTGGTAAATGCCGACGGTGTGAATGGTTTTACCATATCGGGAAAAGGTACTATAAACGGTAACGGTTTGCGTTATTGGAAATCGTTTTGGTTGCGTCGTAAAGTGATACCCAAATGCACCAATATGGATGAGTTACGTCCTCGTCTTGTATATATTTCCAATTGTAAAGATGTGCAGTTGGAAGGGGTTCGCCTTATGAATTCGCCTTTCTGGACGACACACCTTTATAAATGCGAGAATGTGAAATTGCTCAACCTTTATATATATGCGCCTTCGGCACCTGTAAAAGCACCCAGCTCCGATGCGATCGATATCGATGTTTGTACCAATGTTCTGGTGAAAGGGTGTTACCTTTCTGTAAACGATGATGCTATTGCACTTAAAGGTGGCAAAGGTCCTTGGGCCGACAAAGACGAGAATAACGGCGGAAACTACAATATCATCATCGAAGACTGCGTATACGGCTATTGTCATAGCGCTCTTACTTGCGGTAGCGAGTCGCTCCATGATCGCAATATCGTATTGCGTCGCATTAAGATATCCAACGCTTCGCGTCTGTTATGGTTGAAGATGCGCCCCGATACTCCGCAAAAATATGAATATATTCTCGTGGAGGATATAGAAGGCGATGCCCGCAGCTTCTTGTATGTAAAACCCTGGCGGCAATTTTTCGATCTTCAAGGCCGGGAAGATACGCCCTATTCTTATTCCAATAACATAACGATGCGTAATATCAAATTGAAGTGTAATGTCTTTTTCGATGTAAATCGTTCCGATGATTATTTCCTGTCGGATTTTACATTTGAAAATCTCGATATTACGGCTGCTAAGGACGGAGAGTTGAAGGCTGATTTGATCGATGGTCTCAAAATAAAAAATGTTACGATCAATGGGGTGAAGTTACCTAATCGTAAAAAATGAAAAGAGTATGGATAAGAAAAATGCTCCGCAGATAATGCGGAGCATTTTTTTATCCATTGTTATTCACTTTCGAGTTTTTTCTGTTTTATGTTGGGAAAGGTCGCTTTGGGAAGGTATTTTATTATCGATAAAGTTATTGTTTTGAAAACAAGGTGATGCACAGCGAGCAAAAAGCTAAACCGATACCCACGATTGTTACTCCGCTCCAACCGGCCAAACTCCATGCGCTTCCCGACAGGAATGTTCCCAAAGAGCCTCCGATGAAATAGTTTGTCATAAAAATCGTGTTGATCCGGTTCGATGCTTTGGGATTGAGCGAAAAGACAACGGTCTGATTGCTCAGTTGTATGCACTGCATACCGATATCGAGAATAAGTATGGTTACGATGACTGCCGTGTATGTATTTCCCCAAAGATAAGCTATAACCCATGCCGAGAGCATGAGAGCCGTGCCTAAAAGATTGAAGTTGCGTACGCCGATGCGGGAAACAAGACGACCTACAACCGATGCTGCCATTGCCCCGGCAACACCGCACAATCCCAGCAGTCCTACGACATCACTGCCTGCATAGAATGGGGCTTGTTCCATTTTAAACGTGAGAGAAGCCCATAATGCAAGGAAAGAGCCGAATGCAAAAGCCGCCCGCAGGGCACAAATACGGAGGAGTTTGTATTCGCGTATGAGAGCGAATAAGGAATGCATCAATCTCTTGTACGAGCCGGTGTAGTTGTTCTCGGTGTAAGGCATAATGCGCCATACGATGAGCGTGCATAATGACATGACAATGGCTGCGATAAAGTACATCGCACGCCAACCCAGCCATTCTCCTACCAACCCGCTTATGACGCGCGAGGCGAGAATCCCTGTAAGCAATCCCGAAACGATAAGGCCCACGTTGGCACCTTTTTTCTCCGGTCGGGAATATTGGGCGGCAATGGGAATGAATATTTGCGGCATGACCGAACAAGCTCCTACGGCAAACGATGCGGCCATTACCGTATGGAAATTGTCCGACAAAGCGATGCATAACAAGGCCATTGCCAGTATGGTGAAACTGTATGAGACGATTTTCTTGCGGTCGAATTTATCGCCCGAGGGTATGATGAAAAATAGTCCGCAGGCATACCCTACTTGTGTAATCATGGCAATGAGGCTTGCTCGCCATTCGTCGATACCGAGGTCGTTCCCCATCAGTGAAAGGAGCGGTTGACAATAGTAGATGTTTGCGACCGAGACGGCGGCCATACAGGCCATAGTGAAAAGCAATGAGGCGGGGACTCCTTCGTTGTCTTTCAGATGCAGATGCTTGCTCATCGATTGTGATTTACAGGGTACAAAAAGAAAAAACCTTACAACCGAAATTGTAAGGTTTTGTAGCGAAGCCGGGAATCGAACCCGGGTCTCATCCGTGAGAGGGATACGTGCTAGGCCACTACACTACATCGCCATCTTTTAAGACGCCACAAAAGTAGCTATTTTATGTATTCGCAAAAAGAATTTTACATATTTTAATATGTCTGACTTCTCATTGCCTTGCAATTTGTGTTTGTTCGGAGGGAAGGTCGAAAAGTCGACAGGCGTTTTTATAGGTAATCGTTTCTATTTCGAGGGTTGCCATGTGCAATTCGTTGGCGATAAATTCTGCCGTATGTCGGACAAAAGCCGGCTCGTTCCTTTTTCCCCTATGAGGTACCGGTGCAAGGTAAGGGGCGTCGGTTTCGAGCAAGAGGCGGTCGAGAGGGATTGCTGTAAGCGTCTCTCGTAGCGAGCTTTTTTTGAAAGTAACGATACCGTTGATACCGATGTAGAAATCGCCCGATTTGAAGATTTGCGAAAGCTCTTCCGCCGAGCCGCTGAAACTGTGGAATACGCCTCGCACGCCGAGATACGATAACTTGTGCAATACCGATAATATGGGGTCGAGTGCTTCCCGACAATGTATGATGACGGGTAATGAGTGTCGGGCGGCATATCGGATTTGCAGTTCGAACGCGTCGATTTGCTCCTTTTGATAGCTCTTGTCCCAGTAAAGATCTATGCCTATCTCGCCGACGGCCTGATAGGAATCTGTATCGAGCATCTCGAAAATGCGATCGAGGTCTTTCCGATAATTTTCGGTTACAGAGGTCGGGTGCAATCCCATTGCGGCCGAACACATGTCGGGGTAGGTATTGAGCGTATGCTGCAATGCATCGAGGGTGTCGAGGTCGACATTGGGTAACATCAGCCGGGTAACACCGTTTTCGAGAGCCCGGTGTACGACGTCGTCGCGGTCGTTATCGAATTCGGGCAGATAAATATGTGTATGAGTGTCGAAGAGCATGTCGGGTTATACGTTACGTTCCATCAGTCTGGCGGCCAGTTCCCGTAATTGTGCTGTTCGCTTAGCATCGATTGTCAGGGAGTCGAGCTGTTGCAGACACAAAGCGTAATAACTTTCTATTTTTTCGAGGCAGAGATGGTCGATGCCCAGTCGGTTGTAAAGAGCTGTTACGGCGGCTATTTTTTCGGCCGGGTCGTAATCTGTACTCGAAATCCATTTTGTCAATTCTTCGTAATCCTTTCCCTCAGATAATCGCAGGGCATTGATGAGCATATATGTTTTTTTGTTGTTGAGAATATCTCCGCCGATATTTTTCCCGAAAATCTCGGGGTTGCCGTAAACGTCGAGATAATCGTCTCGCAACTGGAATGCCAAGCCGATGTTTTCTCCGAATTTATAAATCTTGTCTGCGTCGTCTTCATTGGCCCCGGCGATAAGCGCACCTATTTTTAAAGCGCCTCCCAAAAGTACGGCTGTTTTCAGGCGTATCATGTCGAGATATTCTTCTTCTTTCACATCGTTTCGGGATTCGAATTCCATATCGTACTGTTGTCCCTCACATATTTCAAGAGAAGTTTTCAGGAAAACGTCGCATACGGCTTTCCGGGATTTTTCCGGTGTTCTCATCATGTGCATGAAAGCGATGATCTGCATGGCGTCGCCCGATAAGATGGCGGTGTTCTCATTCCATGTAACATGTACGGTAGGTTTCCCTCGGCGCATGTCGGCTTTGTCCATGACGTCGTCGTGCAACAACGTGAAATTGTGGAAAATTTCGATACCGGTAGCGGCGTCGAGAGCTTCGCGGTAGTCTCCGTCGAAAAGTTCGCAGGCCAACAGGGTCAGGACGGGACGTATGCGTTTCCCGCCTAATGACAATTCATAACGTATGGGGTTATATAGCTCTGCCGGTTCTTGCGGATATGCGATAGATTCGATGGCCTTTTGTACGATGGCGATGAATTCCTCGGGTGTGTGCATAACAAATATAAGTATAAAATGATTGAAAAACAGTTTCCCAAAAGTACGTTTTTCTTTTGTATTTGCCGGCAAAAGTCGGAGAAAAAAGAATCTTTAAAAATGAATCTCGATATACTTCGGTGTGCTTTTCCCCGTTATACAAAAAGATTATGTATCTTTGAACGCGTTATGAGAGTACGTCCCTTTATTCATTATCTAAGGACTTTTGTCGTTGGTGTCGCACTTTTGCCGCTTTGTTGCATACGGGCGCAAGAAGGTAAAAGCTCGTTCGACGTACTCAATCTGCCGGTTTCTTCGCATATCAACGCTTTGGGAGGCAATAATATTTCTATTGTGGAAGAAGATATTACTGTCATGTATCACAATCCGGCGTTGGTGGGGCAGGAAATGAGTATGCAGATGGCGGCCAATTATATGCGGTATGTGGCGGGAGTCAATTTAGGGGGCGTATCGTATGCTCAGGCTGCCCGCAAACACGGTACTTGGGCGTTGGGGTTGCAGTTTGCCGGGTACGGTACAATGAAACAAACCGATGAAACGGGAGTTATTACAGGCTCTTTCAACCCGAAGGATATTTTGTTGAGCGGCCTTTATGCCCATGATATTACTTCCTCCCTTCGGGGAGGAATACATGCCAAGCTGCTTTATTCGTCGTATGAGAGTTATACGGCGTTGGCGGTGTTTTTCGACTTGGGTATCAATTATTATCATGCAGAGAAAGAACTGTCTCTTTCGTTGGTTGTAAAAAATCTCGGAGGCCAGTTGAAAAAATATGATACCGAAAATATCGCGATGCCCTGGGATATTCAACTCGGATTTTCAAAAACACTGCATAATGTGCCGTTCCGATTCTCTATTACGGCGCAACATCTTACCCGTTGGCATCTGCCGTTTGAGAAGGTGAACGATGCGGGAGAACTAGAAGTAAAAGATAGTTTTGCATCCAATTTGTTCCGACATTTGGTATTCGGTGTCGACTATATACCCAGTCGGAATTTTTACTTGGCGATAGGATATGATTATAAGCGTAAAAGTGATATGACGACGGCTGGCCGTCGTATTTTATCGGGCTTTACGGCAGGAGCGGGTGTCAGGGTGAAAATGTTCGGTATCGGGGTTTCGATGGCCCAACATCACGCCAACGGATTTACTTTCATGACGAATATTACAGCCGATATCTCTCAATTCCTTAGATAATATACATTATAACAGATAAAAGTTATGCAACCTCGTAAGATAGTCATTGCGATCGACGGTTACGCTTCGTGCGGAAAAAGTACGATGGCCAAAGAATTGGCGCGTAAAATAGGATATGTGTATATTGATAGCGGAGCCATGTATCGGGCGGTAACGCTTTATTGTATCGAGCAGGGTCTTTTCGACGGAGGTGTTTTGCAGGTCGATGTTTTGCATGAACGGATCGATGATATTGACATCTCGTTTGCTTTGAATCCCGAGACCGGCCGACCGGAGACATTGTTGAACGGCCGAAATGTAGAACGGGAAATTCGCAATATGGCGGTGTCGGATAAGGTAAGTTATGTCGCGGCAGTCGGTTTTGTCCGGAGTAAATTGGTCGCTTTGCAACAAGCGTTGGGAAAAGAAAAAGGTATTGTTATGGACGGCAGAGACATCGGAACCGTTGTGTTTCCCGATGCCGAGCTTAAAATTTTTCTTACGGCATCGCCCGAAGTACGAGCCCGGAGACGGGTCGATGAGCTTCGGGCAAAAGGTCAGGAGGTTTCGTTCGATGAGGTATTGCATAATGTGAAAGAGCGGGACCGTATCGATGAAACTCGCTCTGTCGACCCTTTACGCAGGGCCGATGATGCCATTCTGCTCGATAATTCTTACATGACATTGGCGCAACAAGACGAGTGGCTTATGCAACAATATCGTCGGGCGGCCGGTCTTGAAAAAGAAGAGTGATATGACGCGAATAGAGATAGACGAAAATTCGGGCTTTTGTTTTGGTGTTGTCAATGCCATACGTAAGGCCGAAGAAGAGTTGGCGAAGACAGGGCGACTTTACTGCCTCGGAGATATTGTACACAACAATAGCGAAGTCGCCCGATTACAAGAGAAAGGGCTTGTTACGATCGATCATGAGACATTTGCCCGGTTGCATGATGTGAAAGTGCTTTTGCGTGCGCACGGTGAGCCGCCCGAGACCTATCGTATAGCACGGGAGAACCGTATAGAAATCATCGATGCCACATGCCCGGTGGTTTTGCAGTTGCAACGCAAGATCAAACAGTCGTATGAGCAGAGCAATCCTGAAAAAGAGCAGATTGTTATATACGGAAAACGGGGTCATGCCGAAGTGAACGGATTGGTGGGACAGACCGACGGTCATGCTGTCGTGATAGAAGGAGTCGAAGATTTTGATCAAATAAATTTTTCAAAAAAAATTCGACTTTATTCTCAGACGACAAAGTCGGTCGAAGGTCTTCAATCGGTGGTGAGTGAAATTACCCGTCGTAACGGGAATCTGCCGCCCGAGTATCACGATACTATTTGTAGGCAGGTCGCAAACCGCATTCCCAATATACGTAATTTTGTGCGTCGGCATGATCTGGTGCTTTTTGTTTGTGGGCACAAATCGTCCAATGGAAAAGTCCTTTATGAGGAGTGCCGTAAAGAAAATCCGAATACTTACATGGTCAGTGATGTTGCCGAGATAGATACGTCGTGGCTTCACGGTCGTAGCAGTATAGGTATATGCGGAGCGACATCTACGCCGAAGTGGTTGATGGATTTGGTTGCCTGTTTTATTACGGAATATATAGAAAAAGAAAATTAGCAAGATGAATATGTCGGGTCGGGCTGCAAATATTTTGCAGCCCGACTTGTATGGCGACGTTTCATTGGAGCGGATTTTGTTATTCGATAGAATAGAAATTTTTCCCTTGATGAATTATGTGTAAGAGTGTATTTGGTATTTGGGTGTTCTCCGGAGGTGCATTTTTACAATATGACGATTATTGGGCATATCTGTTGTGTATTGTTATGGGAGTCGAATGGGGGGAGTAGAATATATAGATGGGGATAAGATAGTTTTTTGGGGGGGGTATAGGTTTGAGGGGAGGGGGAAAGGGGAAAGTGTGAGGGTAATAAGCCAAAGATTATCCCTGTTGACCATTGCGGAGGAAGAAGATATTTTTGGGTAAACGGAGGCCAATATGATTTTGTGATATAATTTGAGGAAAAAGAATCGAAAAAAGTTTATGCTATAAGGTGGTGAAATATAGGTATTTGAAGGATAGTTGTAAAAAAGGGGATAAAAAAAGTGCATAAAAAATTTGGAGGGTAAATAGGAAGTCTCTATCTTTGCACTCGCTTTTCGGGAATAACCGATACGCACTGCGGGAGAAGCGGTGAGGAGAGAGCGAAAAAGATCTTTGAGAGAATGATAGACAAAGTAGTACGAGACGAGTAAAAAAGTCAACGTCAAAACCGGCGAATCGCGAGCCTTACCCTGTATATAGGGGAGAAAGAGGCAAAGTTTTCGATGGAATTATAAGAAAAAGAAATAATACAACGAAGAGTTTGATCCTGGCTCAGGATGAACGCTAGCGACAGGCCTAACACATGCAAGTCGAGGGGCAGCGGAGAGGTAGCAATACCTTTGCCGGCGACCGGCGCACGGGTGAGTAACACGTATGCAATCCACCTGTAACAGGGGGATAACCCGGAGAAATCCGGACTAATACCCCATAATATGGGCGCTCCGCATGGAGAGCCCATTAAAGAGAGCAATTTTGGTTACAGACGAGCATGCGCTCCATTAGCCAGTTGGCGGGGTAACGGCCCACCAAAGCGACGATGGATAGGGGTTCTGAGAGGAAGGTCCCCCACATTGGAACTGAGACACGGTCCAAACTCCTACGGGAGGCAGCAGTGAGGAATATTGGTCAATGGGCGAGAGCCTGAACCAGCCAAGTCGCGTGAGGGAAGACTGCCCTATGGGTTGTAAACCTCTTTTATAAGGGAAGAATAAGTTCTACGTGTAGAATGATGCCTGTACCTTATGAATAAGCATCGGCTAACTCCGTGCCAGCAGCCGCGGTAATACGGAGGATGCGAGCGTTATCCGGATTTATTGGGTTTAAAGGGTGCGTAGGCGGCACGCCAAGTCAGCGGTGAAATTTCCGGGCTCAACCCGGAGTGTGCCGTTGAAACTGGCGAGCTAGAGTACACAAGAGGCAGGCGGAATGCGTGGTGTAGCGGTGAAATGCATAGATATCACGCAGAACCCCGATTGCGAAGGCAGCCTGCTAGGGTGAAACAGACGCTGAGGCACGAAAGCGTGGGTATCGAACAGGATTAGATACCCTGGTAGTCCACGCAGTAAACGATGAATACTAACCGTTTGCGATATAATGTAAGCGGTACAGCGAAAGCGTTAAGTATTCCACCTGGGGAGTACGCCGGCAACGGTGAAACTCAAAGGAATTGAC
>OMGY01000096.1_pt1 | contig 91934 bp, 71 predicted proteins | sample 1674461 | NCBI WGS metagenome assembly OMGY01 (sample SAMN05578579, study PRJEB25193) | human gut metagenome | biome: Human Microbiome; feature: human-associated habitat; material: feces | host: Homo sapiens | place: USA:Birmingham | reverse complement strand
TTTCGGTAAAATTTTCGAGATCGCGCGATTCGTACAAAACGAGATTGCTGCCTTTCCTCCACGAATCCTCACCCGTGGTGCCGAGAAGATAATACTTTCCGTCGTGTACCAGCACAAACGGATCGCGTATGTGAAGATCTGATCGATTCATGAATTTTTCGTTCCTTTTGATTGTTTGATAGAGTTGACTATTACCCGATTCGTTGACAGCTTCCCCCCCCCCCGGGGGAAGGCTATATCAAAGGCAGTTATTAAAATTTCAAACGGTTTGAAACAGTCCGTAATGAAACGGGCGATGCCCGCGTTACGAAACGGGCAATGCCCGCCCCCCGGGGAGAAGCCTTTTTCAAGGAAAATCTTAATCGGGGGGAAGCCTTTTTTGCGGAGAGCTTTTTCGGGTTTAGCTATTATGAGCGGAAATATATTCGGTGATGTCGCTTTCGGCGGCGGAATAACTCCAATCGCTGAATTTCACCGTTTTTGAAGACTTGCCGCGGAGCGACATACCCACCGTAACGCTGCCGAGCGCATTAAAATCTACCGATGTAACGCTTGATCCATTAAAAGGCAATGCGGATTTTATCGTTCCCGAGAAAGTAGCCGAATATACGTTATTGATGTACATTTTTAATGCTTTATTATACCAAACAAGTGTAAGTGTGAAATCATTCACATCATAAGCTACGCCGTCTGCTACGAATCCACTAGTAACCCAACCTGCCCCCCACGAATATATGGTGAACTTTTTATCGGTATCTTTACCGTTTCTGAAAATTTGTAAATCTTGTGTTGAGCCGCCGGTAATCAAAGAAATCCCTGCCTGCATATTAGACGCGCCCTTAATTCTCACACTCACAACAAACTTTTCGCCGGTGCCGATTTGTGCAGTTGTATATGCGTTTTCGTGATTCGTTCCGTATGTAGTGTACTCGTTATTTGCCGTCCGTACCCAATTGCCGGAAGTAGTTGTATCGCCACTCATATCCCCATGCTTACCTACCGTGATTTTCGCGTAGGTTTTATCGAGATTTGCCGTGACGCCTTCCTTCGTTGCCGTTACGCCCTGAATTATGCCGTCCGTTGTGCCGCAATCAAAATACAGATTGTACGTTTTGCCCGCGGTAAGCGAAAGCGAATACGCTTTATTCGTGATTTTCGCCGCATATTTCACGTTCGTTTCTACGCCGTTTTCCACAAGCGTTGCCGTCACCGTGCCGTTTCCGCCTTCTACCGTGCCGCCGATTCTGCCCAGCGCAAGCTTTTCCGCAACCGCCGTTTTATCGGACGTGTATTCCCATTCCGAAAATCTCACGTCGGTGCTGCCGTAGTTGCCGCGAAGCAACATGCCCGGGACTACCGTGCCGATTTTTGTGAGATCGATTGTTCTGCCACTATCTTCCACCGTGTTTTCCCACGTTTTGACGAAATGTCCGTTAATAAACACGTGAAAAGCCTTTTCGTAGCGGATTAACGTAAACACGAAATCGTCTGCGGATTTGCCGTCTTTTACGATCATCGCGCCGCCTTCAATACCGTTTTGCCATCCGCCGGGTCCCCAGGAATACAGCTGCACAAAAGAATCCGAATTGATTTTGAAAAATTGCAGATTTTTGTTTGCCGTATCATCGCCGAAATCGTCGCCGACGATATTCACGCCCGCGCCGACATAGTTGCCTTTGCCTCCTTGAATCCTTGCGCTTACGTAGAAATCTTCCGCTTCGGCAAACGCACCGAGCGTGTAAGAGTCGCCGTCGGCAAGCTGTTTCGCGGTGTACTCGCCGTTTGCCGTTCTCGTCCAATCGCCGTAGGTATTGCCCGTGCCTTTGCCGTGCTTCACGCCTTTTACTTTCGCATAGGTTTTATCGAGATTTGCCGTAACCGCTTCGGTTTGCACCGCTACGCCGTTTAAAATGCCGTCCGTGGCAGTTGCGTCGCTGCCGCAATCGAAATACAGATTGTAGGTTTCGTTTGCAAGCACGTCTACCGTGTAGGCGTTTTCGTCCGTGATTTCGCCCGCGAAAGTTTTGCCGACCGCGGTCGTTGCCGTTACCGTGCCGCTTGCGCCCTGCACCGAGCCGGAAATCGTTGTGTACCCGTATACAAACGAAGTATTCAGCACGTTGTTTTCGCTATCCATTAACGTAAGCGGAAATTCTTCGCCGATTTCCGCCTTAACGGGCGTATTCAGCGAGACTTTATTCTTCGCCACCGTACCTACTTTCTTTGCGCCGAAATACGCCGTATCGTAAGCCGCCGAAACGTCGTTTCCGATCACGCCGGAAAGATCGATCGTCTGCATATCGGAAACGTACATTTTGCCTGTGTCAGATACTTTTGTTACGTTACCGAGATAGTTTTCAACAGCGTTTTTCTCCACTTCGCCCTTTGTAAGCGCCGCGTTCGCTACGGCGCGCATGCTGCGGGAATTATCGTTTTCTTCCGCCGCCACAGCCGATTGCTCTTCGCCGTCCGTAACTATGTAGTAACGTGCGGAAATTTCCACCGCCGCCGCCTTTTTGATTGTATCTGCGGCGAGTTCGTCGTAAGTAACGCGCGCCTGCAAGGTATAGCCGCCGTTTTCGTCGGGCAAGGGAAGCGATACTTCCTGCCGCACGGCGTTCGTCGCGCCAAGCGTTGCGCCCGTATCCGAACGATTTGCCACCGCGTATATTTTTACATCTTTGCCCGCTTGCTGCGGCGTTTCGATCAGTTCCGCGTATTTATCGGCGGAAAGATACGCTTGAAAGCGCACGCCCGCTTTGCCGTCTATCCGCACGGACGCGCCGGCTTCCATATAAAAGCCGTTTGCCTTTTGCGTTTCGCCTGCGGTTTCCGCCGCGTTTGCTCTTACGCCCGCGCCTGCGAACCCTGCCGCCAATGCAGCAAACGCAAGCAGAGAAATACAACTTAAAATCTTCTTTTTATTTTTCATCGTTTTTTCCTCCCTCACGATTACTCTCCCACCGTTCTTGACGGATCGTCAATCCACTCGGTTTTAAAGCCGATCATTGTTTCGCCCGACGTGGTTACCACGTCCGCTGCAATGCTCACGCATTGCAGCGCAGGTTTTGAATACTGTTTTTTTCCCATTACTACATTCTCCCTTTAACTTTTATTTTCACCGCGGTTTACGCCGCGATAAATCGCTTTGTTTTTTGAATGGATTTTCCGACCGTTTTTTACGGAAATGTTACTGCCCGACTGTTCCGGAATGCAACCGCCCTTTGTTTAAAACTTTTTGCACGGCAAATCTTCATCGGGGAAAAGACTTTTTTCAGGCTTAGCCATTATGCTCGGAAATATATTTTGTAATTTCGCTTTCGGCGGCGGAATAACTCCAGTCGCAGAATTTCACCGTTTTTTTATACTTTCCGCGGAGCGACATGCCCACCGTAACGCTGCCGAGCGAAGATATATCCACTCCCTGGATTGTGCCTTCAAACGTTATCACATACGCATTGTTAACATACAAGCGCAACTTATTCTCGTATTTTATCAGCGTCATGGTATAATCGTTCTCGTCGAACGCAACCGACGTATCGAGAACGCCGCTTTTCATCCAACTTGCGCCCCATGAATACATGGTAAATTTGCGTGCGGCGTCGGAATTTCTGAAAATCTGCAAATTCTGCGTCGATCCGCCCGTGAGCAATGTGAAGCCCGCCTGCATGCCGCTGCCGCCTTTAATCTTTGCGCTTACGATAAAGTTTTCGCTTTTACCAAGCTGCGCGATCGTGAATGCGTTACCGTCGTGCAACCCTTCCACGGTGTATTCGCCGTTTGCCGTTTTCGTCCACGTACCGCGCGTACCCGCTTCCGTGCCCTTGCCGCCCGGCGTGGCTACCGTAACCTTTGCGTAGGTGATTTCAAGCCGCAGATTTTCCGCCGCCGCGCCGCGCACTTCCGTCGTGATCACGCCTTCGCGCGTTTCGCCCGTAAACGCAAGCAGATACGTTCCGTCCGACAGATAAATTTCAAAGGTATCGCCGCTCACCGCGTTTTCGGCGAAATAACTTTCGCCGTTTTCATCGATCACGTACATTGCGGCGTTTTTCAGCTCCTCGGGCAAAGTACCGCTCACTTTGTACACGCTTTTCGTTTCAAACGACACCGCCGTGTTTTCCTTTACGGCGAACGTATACGTGTATACGCCGTCCGACGAAGTAACGGGGGAAATCCGTTCGTTATTTACAAGCACAGCCATGCTTTTGCCTGCCGCGGGGCGAAGTTTCAGCGTGATTTTTTCGCCGAGGTACGTTTCGCCGTTTTCGCCGATTCCCGCAACGGAAATCAGTTCGCCGTCCGCCTCGTTCATTTCCGCTACCGTCGCCGTGCGGACAAGATACGTTTTCGCCGCTTCGTCGCCGGGCGTGAAGAAATATTCTTCGAACGTTACGCCCGTGCCTCTGCCTCGGAGAAGCAAGCCGATTTTTCCTTCGCCGAGCGCGTCGATATTATAGCCGCCGCCCGCGCTGCCCGTAATTTCGCCACTCCAGCCCGCGATATATCTGCCGTTGACAAACGCGCCGATTCTGCCTTCGTAGCGTACAAGCGTAAATTCGTAATCGTTTGCGTCCGCGCCCGAAAAATCAACCGCGCCCGCAGAATACCAGCCGCCCGTCCACGAATAGAGCTGCACAAGCTTATCGTCGCCCGTTTTGATAAACAACAGGTTCTGAGCGGCTGCACCCAACTGAATACCTATACCGGCTTCCTTTTTCGAAGCGTTTTTAATGCGTACGCCCGCCACGAAATTCTTTGCCGTACCAAGCACGCCCAGCGTATACGAATCGCCGTCCGCAAGCGGGTTTGCCGCATATTTGCCGTTGCCGGTCATTATAAAATCGCCGTTTGTTCCGCTGGCGCCGCCGCCGTATTTTGCCGTAATCACGCGCTGATAAGCCTTTTCGAGGTTCGCCTGCACCGCCGCGCCGTTTACCGTTACGCCGGCAATCATGCCCTCGAGCGATTTTCCCGTAAACACAAGATCGTACGTGCCGTCTGCAAGAGACAGCGAATATTCCGTTCCCGTAACCGCGCCCGCGTTTTTATACGAAATTTCCGCGTCGCCGTTTCTTACGGTGAGATCCGCGCCGGAAAGCCCTGCGGGAAGCGTGCCGCTTACCCGATAAACGTTTTGCGCTTCGTAGGCGAACGTTACGCCTTCGTCGCCTATCGTGTAATAATATTCGTAAACGCCGTCGCCTTTCAATCCGGCGGAAATCAGACTGCCGTTCGCATACACTTTCACGATTTTCCCCTCGGCGCAGGCAATGGTAATTTTAACCGTATCGCCAAGGCGAGCCATACCGTTTTCTACGCCGGAAACGGTAAGCGTGCCGTACGAATCGTCCCACGCGGGCAGCTTCGCTTCGCGGAAAAGCAGTTTGTCAATTTCCGTTTTATCGGTTGTGAAAGAACAATCCGAAAACGTTGCGCCCTTCAACCCTCGCACGGCAAGTCCCACGCGCATTTCGCCCATTTTCGAAAAATCGAGCGCGGAGGAAATTTCTCCTTTGTACGTTTTCCAGAGTTCGCCGTTGATAAACACGCTGAGCGCTCCGCCGCTGCGCGCCGCGGTAAGCAGGAAATCTTTGTTATCGTACGTTTTGTTCTGCGCGTAAGCGGTATTGAAATAGCCGTCCGCCCAGCCGGGCACCCAGCCGTACAGCGCAATGCCCATATCCGCCGTGTGGATATTCAGCATCACGTCGTAATCGCGCCTGCCCTTATGCTCTCCGTAAAGCACGATGCCCGCTTCGACGTCGCCGTCGGATACAATCCGCGCGGAAAGCATAAAATCCTGCGCCGTGCCGAAATTCGCCGTAGTAAACGCGTTTCCGTGATTCATCCCCGTTACGGTGTATTCGTTATCGCCCGTGTACGTCCATTCCGAAGCGCCGGAACCGTAGGAATTAAAGGTAAGTTCGCGCGTTTTCAGCGTGAAATTCTTATTTTCGGCGCCGTTTTCCGGCACAATTAACGCCGAGCCGTCGGCAAACGCCGTGAAATAATTTTGGTAACCGCCCGCCCTTACAAGGATTTTTTCATACGCTCCGACGGGAAGTTCCAGCGTATAATCGCCCTCTTCCGTGCAGACGTTATCGGCAAACAGCACGTTTTTATCCGTCGTGTACGCGTAGAATTCCGCGTCCGCAAGGTTTATGTTTTCGGGTGCTCCCGCCACGGAAAGCTTTCCTTTCAGCGTTACGCCCTCGTATTCTTCGAACACCGCCTTCACGCGAACGTCGTCTTGTATGCCGCTAAGCGTATAGCGCATCGTTCTGCCGTACGACGCGGCGTTTTCGATATAATCCGCCGTTTTATCCTCGCCGTTGATCTCCAGCGCCGAAAACCGCCAGAATGCGCCGGGCGTAACGGAAAAGGTAACGTTTCCGTCCGCAAGCGCGCCCGCTTTATCTACGGAAATCGAGCCGTACCCCTCGCTTTCCGCACTCACGCGGAACAATCCCAGTTCGCGGAGCGCCTCGTTCATTCCTTCCGCGTTGCCGTCGTAATCGGCATAGGAAATATCGGTGAATTCGGCTGCGATCTTGCGGGCATTGAGGCAGGCGAAACATTTTCCGCTTGCCGTGGAAATCGTTTCCGCGAAAATCAGATTACCGTCTGCCATGCCGTAGATTTTCGCGCCCTCTTTCACGATGGTGAAGCGCACGCCCTCTTCGGCAAGCGTTTTTTCGCGCGTGTACCTGAAAAGCGGCGCGTCGACGTTGTTTCTGCCGTCGTAATCGTCGGCATAATAATTTGCCGCAATACGCGTTTTGCTTGAAAGGCTGCCGTTTTCTGCCCTTACGGAGAGCAATTTTCTCCTTCCGTTCGGAATACCTACGCTGACGCCCACCGTAGCTTCATACGCGCCTTCAAGCGGCTTTGCCGTAGCGGAAAAGATGAAGTTTTCGGCAAGAAGGTCTTTTACATAGCCTTTGGAATACGTGCTTTTTTCCGTACGTACCGTGCCGGAAAGGGTGATTTTGCCGTTTTCTTCGTTTTTTTCAACGTTTTCTTCTTCCCATACGCCCGTTTTCGTGTGTCCGTTTTTCGCCGAGCCGATCAGCGCGCCCTCTTTATCCGCATGCGCATAACCCGTTTCGTCGAACAGATAATACGCCGCAGAGGAAGAAGGGTAGTAAGGCAGCGGACAGATGTTGCGATACATGCCGCCCTTCTGCATAAAATAGGCGGGCATCATGATAAGATCGGCGTTTTCCGGCTTTTCCTCCAGCCCCATCGCGCGCCACGGGATGAAAAGTTCCATCGTCATGCCGCTTGTAACGCCGCCGATTTCGCCCTGCGTTTTTACGGCGTATTCAAGCAGCGAAATATTCGAAGAAGCCGCGCCGTACACTCTGCCCGCGTCCATAAATACCCGCCGCACCGCGTTATCGTTGCCGTAATCGGAAGAAAGCGCGTAATACAGAGAAACCGTACTGTTTTTCGTTGCCGCCAGAAGCCCGTTGTATTTTATCGCCGTATCGTACACTTTTGCAGCCACGTACCAGCCTTTTTCTCCCGTAACCGTGGTAACGGCGATATGCGCGGAGGTTCCGTCGAGATCTTCGCTTAAATAATTTTCGAACCAGTTTCTGTTTTCGTAAGCGGTTTCCGAAAGTTCGCCGTCGATTTTCATAAACACGTCGGCGTTCGAAGGCATTGTACTGCCGTAATTGAAATCGTATTCTTTCAGCGCGGGGTCGATTTGTATTTCCGCCTGTTTTTTCGAACACGCGGTAAACGCCGCCGCTATCCCGCAGAGCGCAACCGCCGCTATCATCGCTTTTTTCAAACCATTTTTCATTGTTCCGCCCCCTTAACTGCCGCTCTTTCCCAGCACCACGATTTCCGCCACGCCGATATCGTCGAGCGTTTCGCCGAACTTATCCGTGGTTTCGTATTTTTCGGAAAGGTAAATTTTGATTTCCGTGATTTCAATCTCGTCGAAATCGGCAATCACCGCGGCGCCCTGCGTAATCATGCCCGCTTCCGTATCCGCGTATTCCGCGGGGAACGCCGCATTTTTAATGGCGCCGAACTTGTATTCTTTGCCGTTCGCCGTAAGAGGCGAAGCAAATCTGAATTCGATTCTGTCCGCCTTGGTAAACGCATAATCGTACGACGAAGAATTGTAAATCATCACCGAGCGCGCTTTGACGGGCGAATCGAACGTAAGCGTGATTTCCGTCGCGCCGGAAGACCGGTATTCGCGATCTTTCACGGAAGCGGAAACGGTAAGCAAGCCGTCGTTCAGATACTCCGCGCCCACACCGTTTTTCACCGTGATTTTCGCTTTTTTCGCCAGATTTTCGTAGCCGGAAACCGCTTGCGGCTTATATTGCGGCGAAGCCGTAGGTCCGTTGCACACAAGCGCCTGTTTTCCGTCGATTTCCGCAATTTCAATTCTGTCGGCGCCGAGAATACGCATGTTGGCGTCGCCGTATTTTTCCGGGTTGCCGTGGTAGGCGTACACGCTGAACAGTTCGTCGCCCGCCGCCGCCACGGAATGGTGCCCCGTTCCCGCCATATAGCCGATGCCGCTCGCCATGGCGGAAACCAGCGGGTTGCCCTTGCCGGAATCGAATTTCTCGTACGCGCCCAAAGGAGAATCGGCAACCGCCTGCATCACGCAGTACGATTTATCGGCGTAGCCGTGCGTGCTGTAAGTCAGATAATATTTACCGTTTTTCTTTAACAAAAAATTGCCTTCGTTCAACACCGAATCCGCCGTGAACGCTTCGCCGCCCGCGGGGAACGTATCGTCGGTAAGCACGCCGGGAACGAAATTTTTCACCGACTTGTATCCCGCCATGGTAAGGCAGGTAAGCGTGGAAAAATCGGGCGTAACGGGATCGAGCAGTTTCATCCCCCAGATGCCGCGGTTGCGCCCCGAAGAATCTTCGTGTTTCGCAAACGTGAGATACAGCGCGCCGTCGTCGTCTTTAAACACGGAAGCGTCGATCGCCGCGAACGGTTTGGAAAGATTGAAATGCCCGGCTATATCAAACCGCGGCGCATTTGCGATTTCCTCGCCGTTGAAATCCGTGCCGCCGCGCACCAGCGAAAAAGGTCCCTGCGGGCGATCGGAAACCGCCACGGCAAGCTGCAATTCGCTGTAATTCGTAGCGGGGGCAACGTCGCCCCGCGCCACTTCGCTGCGCTGCGCGGAATAATAAAGATAATATTTTCCGCTTGTTTCGTCGTAAATGCACTCCGGCGCCCAGAAGTTGGAAATCGTCCAGTCGTCGGAAACGGATACAAGCGCATAGCCGTCCGCAGCGCCTGCCACTTCCCACGAGGAAAGATCTTTCGAACGGTAACAGAACGCGCTGTATACCACGTTGCCTATCTGGCGCACGTCGGTAACGTAAGCGTAATACCAGCCGCCGTTTTCCGCATCCTGTTCTTCGCTTACCCACATCACGCCGGGGTCGGCGCCGCTTGCCACGGGATCGTTCCGCCAGTACAGTTCGTCGTACGGCTTATCCGCATCGTTCACGCCCGTGCCGCAGGAAATTTCGATGTAATTTTCCTGTGAAGCGCCGTTTTGAGAACAGCCCGCAAAAACGGAAAGCGCCGAAAACGCGCATACAAGCCCCGTTGCGCAAGCCGCCGTTTTCAGAAACGATTTGCTTTTCTTCCTTTTCATCACCGTTTTTCTCCTTTAGTTCTCCGATTACTTTCTGTAATCCGCAAGCGAGTTGTTCGTTTCGGTTACATAGCCCGTAAACCAGTCTTTCAGCGTCATGGAACCGTTTCTCACGTTGGAATTGAGCGGAATCGCCCAGACGTCTATCCAGATACGGTCGGTGAGGTACGCCCAGTCTCCTTTTTTCGAATTTTTATTGCTGTTTAAAAGCACGGAAGCGTTGTTCGTACGATTGAAAGCGGCAAGCACTTCGTTTTCGTAATCGGAATTCACGCTGCCGTAGCCGTCCTCGGCAAGCAGTTTCTGCCCTTCCGTTACCAGCCAGTTCATAAAAATTTCCGATTGTTCTTTCATTTCCGAATTTTTACGGATTGCCACGGAAAGAAGATGCGAATGATTCGCCTGTTTTCCGCGCACTTTCACTTCGTCCGATTTTCCGTTTCTCGGATTTTCGTATTCTTTGTACGCGGGCACGGGCGCAATCGTCCATTCCTGCGAACTCTGACTCATCAGATTTTTCACCGTATCCAGATTGGAAACGCGTTCGATCATCATGGCAAGCTTGCCCGAAATGAAGTACGTGGAAGTATTCGTGTTTGCGCTCACTTCCGTGGGATAGGGCGAAATGCGCGTATCGCCGTATTCTTTCGCCGCCATCTTCGCAAAACGGGTAAACGCCGCCTTGGTGGAAGGAAGCGCCGAAAGCGCGCCGCTTTGCAAACCGGCTTTTACGTTCTCCGCCACAGACGCCGTTTTTCCGTTTACGGTAAATCTGCCGTCGCTTTCCGCCTGAACGCTTTCGCCTGCTCCCACATGGATTTTATCCAGAAATTCCAGCGTATCGCCCTTTGCGTACTTTCTGCCCGTAGTCTCCCCCGTGAAACCTTCGTCCGCCGTTACGATATAGTTCGCCGTATCGTCCGGCAGCGAAAACTTGTAATCGAGATTGCCCGTAATATCCGCGATGCAATCGCCGCCCACCGACCACGCGTACGAAAACCACCATTCCGTATAGAAGCCGTAATCCGTAGGCGAAGCGGCGTTGCGTTCCTTCGTCATGATTCTGCCGAGGTCCTCCGTTTCGTCCCAGTTCATCGCGATTTTATCGTTGAAAATCAGCGTTTCGCCCGACGACGGAGCCGACCACGCGGAACCGTAATACGGATTATCGCGCTGGAAGCCCTTGCGCAGCACCGTACCCGTAATGCCGAGATCTGCTTTCGTGTTACCGTTGTTATCTTTGCCGCCCGCATTGAACGCGGCGATCGCCTCGTCGGAATCGTCTACGCTGATATATTTCACGCCCGCTTCTTTCAACTTGGAAACGTTCACGTACGTAACCACGGTGTTGTTGTAAAGCGGCAGCGCGTAACGTTTGGCTTCGGAATCGGAAAGTCCCGTTGCCGTGTTGTATACCAGACGACTTTCCACGCCTTCGTATAGTTTCGAAACGTTCGCCTCCGCCGTAGCGCTCAGCGGTTCGAGATTGTTCGTCAACGGGCGGAAATATTCGTCCTCCAGCGTTACCACGTCGGCGCCGCGCCTGGATACCAGCTCCGTAGACAAAAACCCGTCGAACCCGTCGGCGGACTTGGCGTTGGTTTTCACGAAGATTTTATTTTCCTGCGCGGTTGCGGAATCGTTGAACGCCTGCACCAGTTTTTTCATTTCGCTTTTCAGCTCGTCGCCGTCCACGCCGTAGGCAAACGTTACGCGGGAAAAGCCCGCGGGCGTATCGCCGCTTTTGCCGCACGCCGCAGCCGAAAACACGCAAAGCCCCGCCAGCATCGCCGCGGCGCCTTTTTGTATTGTAGTTTTGGTAAAAATTTTTCTCATAGAGTCCTCCTTACCGCTTCGCGGTTTATGCCGCGAAACGATTCTTATATAATTTAAAATTTCGATTACGCTTTCAGCCCCGACGACATCGCGATGCCGGAAAGAATAATTTTTTGCAGAAACAGATACGCCAAAAGAAGCGGCGCGATGGAAATCGCGCAAGCCGCCGCCACACGATTGTTGTAAATGGAACCGCTGGTAAACGAACGCATGTAAATCTGCAGCGTGTACATTTCGTTATCCGTCAGATAAATAAGCGGTCCCATGAAATCGTTGTATTTTCCCACGAACGTCAGAACCAGCTGCGCCACCACGGCGGGTACGGAAAGCGGCATGACAATGCGGAAAAAGATACCCATATCGTCCAGCCCGTCAAGCCGCGCGCTGCCCAGAAGGTCGTCGGGTATTCCCGCGAAATATTCGCGCAGGAAGAACACGATGCCCGCCGCCCCGAAAAACGAGGGAACCACCAGCGGCAGAAACGAATGCGTCCAGCCGATCGCGTCGTACAGAAGATAGCTGGATAAAAGCGTGATGCAGCCCGGAGTCATCATGGTGAGAAGCAGTACGCCGAACAGCGCATTTTTGCCGCGGAATTCCAGCTTTGCAAACGCATATGCCGAAAGCGCGGAAACAAACACCGAGGCAAGCGTGGGCACGACGCTGGTTTTCAGCGTGTTGATCAGCGCGTCGCCGATCGTTACGTCCAGCGTGTCGGAAGTGAACACGTATTTGTACGCTTCGGCGGAAGCGCCGAGTTTCGGCAGCCACGAAAAGCCGAGCGAAGCCGCTTCGTAATCGGTTTTCAGGCTGGTAACCACAATCACGTAAAAGGGAAACACAATGACGACGGCCATAAGTATCAGCCGGAAATACGAAACCGCCGTCTGCGCGCCCGCGGGCGTGAACGTTTCGGGCGATACGCCGTTTTTCAGCCCGCGCCGTTTCATTCCCGTGCCCCATACGGTAAGCGCCGCGCCCGTAAGAACACATACGGCAAAAATCGTATAATGCGCCGCGCGCCTGCCGTTTTCCTCCGCGGGCGGCAGTAACGCGAAAAACAGCGCGAACGCGCTTACGAAAAACAACACGCGGGAAACGATATAAATCGCGGAATAAATTTTCTTCGTTTTGTTCATATATTTTTCTCCCTACGCCATATCGTAATTTACCCATTTTTTGCCGAGCCGGAAATTGATCCAGGTAACAAGCGCGATAAACACCGTCAATACAAGCGCCGCCGCGCTGCCCACGCCGAATCCGATAGAATTCCACGACCCGCCGAACGTTTTATACAAAAACTTCACTACCGTCATGTCCGCCCAGTTCAGACCGCCCGTGGTGGAATTCCCGCCGGAAAGAATATCCGGCTCCGCCATTACCTGCAGCGAACCTATCAGCTTCATCGTTAAAAGATAGAAAGTTGTAGGCGAAACGGCGGGCAGCGAAATGGAAAAAAACACGCGCGCGTTGCTTGCGCCGTCGATTTCCGCCGATTCGTAATACGCCGTATTCACGTTGGCAAGCGCCGCCTGATACAAAATCACGCAGAAGCCCGTGCCGCTCCACACGCTCATGATAATCGTGGAAAGCATAAACGTCTGCGGCGTAGAAATCCAGCCGATCTGCGCCACGCCGAACGAAGAAAGCAGCGTATTGAAAATGCCGTATTCCTTATCGTACATGATTTTCCACGCCACCGCCACCGAAACGGTGGAACACACGTACGGAATAAAAAACACCGAGCGGAAAAAATACTTGCCTTTCATCGCTTTGTTCACCAGATACGCGATAAACAGTCCCAGCGCAATGGAAAGAGGCACGTTCAGCGTATAATACAGCGTATTTACGATGGATTTTTTAAAATACACGTTTTTTGCAAGCGTTATGAAATTCTTTACGCCCACAAAGGTAAAATCTTCGAGAATCGACATTTTCACGTCGGTAAAAGATAACGCCAGCGAAAGCACCAGCGGCACCAGTCCGAAAATCATGAAGCCGATGACGGGTATCGCCGCAAGAAAGAAGTGAAACGCTTCTCTGCCGCGCGTTACGCCGTTATACGACGCGCGTTTTTTTACGGGCGGAGCGCTTTGCTTTTTTGCCGCCGCAACGTTCTCTTCAAGCATCTGTTTTATCCTCCCTGCCGAGATTTTGCCTGAGTATTTCCATAAACGAGGGGACGTCCGCGTCTGCGGCATATTCGATTTCCGCGCCCGATTCGCTTTTTAAAGTGAAGCCGCGCTTTTCGCCGGTAAGGCACACCTCGTATTTCCCCGTTTCGAAACGAACGAGATTTTTGTGAAAAAGCGCTTCCGCCGTAAGCGGATCGTGCATCGTGGGCGGCACGCCCTTTTCCGCATTGTGCGCGATCCAGATTTCCGTCATACGCAGCAGCAATTTGTTCTTCGGGTTTTTCAGCGCGCGCAGATAGCCGAGCGTTTCCGGCGAAAAAGTACACTTTTGCGTAACGTCCACCCCCACCGCGCGGATTTTCACGCCGGAAGAAAACAACGTCGCCGCCGCCTCGGGATCGCACAGCACGTTCCACTCCGCCACGCTCTGCGTATAATCTCCGCCCATAATCGCCACTTCTTTGGCAAGCAGAAACGCGTCTTTGTCTTTTTTAATTGCCGCGGCAAGATTCGTAAACGGACCGATGGCAAGAATCGTAACTTCGTGCGGGTGAGCGCGCAACGCGTTCAGAATAAAATCCACGGCGCCGTTTTCGATTTTTTCGTTTTCCATTTCTGCGGGAATATAATGCGGAATGTTGGGAACGTCGCCTTCGTCCGCTTTTTCGAAGCGGAACAGCGGCTGTTTTTCGGGATAGCTTTCCCCCGCGTATACGGGAATATGCCTGTTCCAAAGCGCTGTGAGCCGCGAAGCGATTTTCGCGCGCTGCACGGCGTTTCTGTACACCGTGGTAACGCCGAGAATTTTTGCATTTTCCGCCATTAACAGCGCCAGTGCGTAAGCGTCGTCTATATCGTCGCCTATATCGGTATCGAGAATAATTTCGTACTCTTTCATTGATTGTACCTGCTTATAATTTTCCGTTTTTGCATTTTGCGTTTTTATTATATCATTTTTTCCGACAACGTGTAAATATGAAAATCCGACTAATTTTTTTGAAAATCCGTCTTTTTTAAAAATTTTTTATTCCGCTCCGTTGACAAATCCGGCGCGTATGGTGTATACTTTTACGGTAAGCGTTTAAGCTGCATCGAAAAAAAGAGGTACGAATATGGCTAAATTTCAATTTGTGCTGGACTGTTTCAGAAAGCGCGGCACGGTGATTCCGCCGCATTTTCACGATTATTGCGAACTGGTGTATTATTTCGGCGACAAGGGACGTTCCGATTATCGGCAAAACGACGTGATGCCTTATAAATCGGGCGAATTTCTGGTGCCGTACGAACGCGCGTTCAGTACGGATAAACACTTCCGTTTCGACGATAACGCCGTCGTTTTTTATAAACCGTACACGGTGCACAACGAAATTCACGAAAAGGATTGCAATATTCTTGCCGTTGGATTTTACCCCACGCGCGACATACTGCCCGAAAGCTGCATCTTTCACTCGGTATCGGAAAAGATAGCCGATTTATTTGCGAAAATCCGTTTGGAATACAGCGAGAAAAAGAAAAATTTCGCCCTTGCCATCGACGGACTTACAGACGAAATTCTCTGCGAACTGACGCGCTCCGAGCCGAATTCTACGCCCGAAGTTTCCTCGCTGCACTATGTAAAAATTTATATCGACAACTACTATATGACGGACGTAACCGTAGCTTTTCTTGCGGACATGGCGGGGTTTTCACCGGATTATTTCCGCAAACTTTTCATCCGCGAATACGGCATAACGCCGAAAGAATACCTGCTGCAACGGCGGCTATCCGAAGCGGACGCCCTGCTGAAAAGCAGCGAGCTTCCCGTTTCCGCGGTGGCTACGCAGGTGGGCTTCACCGACGTCAGTCAATTTTCGCGTTTTTACAAGGAACGGCGAGGCGTTTCCCCCAGCCGCATAAAATAAGCCGCATTAAACGAGCCCCGGAGAAATTTACCGTTTCCCCGAGGCTCGTTTCATAAACACGCCCGTGCGCCATCAACCGAAAATATGCGATATACGCGCATTGATTTTTTCCGCTACTGAATCCGCCCGATGACGTCCGTCAGGTTCTGCGGAGCGCTGCCCGCGCATAAAATCCCCCGCTATATATTTCTGAATTTTTTACAAAAAGTATTTTCATCATGATTTGATTTTAATCAAATCAACAAAACAACCGCCCTGAACGCTTCTTGCGGCGAAATTATAGTAACCCGTATTTATCGCCTCTCCGCTAACGGTATCGAACCAATCGGAAAAAGGAACTCTGACAGGACTTTCCTTTAAAAATCTATCCACCGCTGCGATTATCTTGTTTCTTTTATCTTTATCGTCGGTAAGTCCTGACAGCCACATAAGCCAATCGCTTTTCGTGTATTCTTTCCGGCTGTCGAGCGGAATTCCGAATTTTTTTATTTTTGTAAGGCAATAATCTACTTCCCTTTCCAGCAAACTTTGCTTAAATAACCCGAAACCGAGTATTTTATCGAAAACAAAATTATATTTCAGAGAAAACGTTTCTTCACCGCTGTCCCACGTTAAAGGCGAATGGTCGAATTCAAGTATAAACGCCGATATTTTATCCGCATAGTCTTTTGCGATTTTCCTATACTTTTCGTTGTCGTTAAGTTCGGCATAACACGCTATGCCTACTACCGCCTTTATCGCAAGATTCAGATTATTTCTCAAATGCCCGGCAAAGTCGTCGGTGCATAATTGAGTATCGGGTTTTAATCCGTCTTTCACCAGATATTCCACCCATTTTTTACACAAATCGGCGTTTTTTAAGAAAAAGCTTTTCTCTCCTCCGAATTTATCGAGCGCCGCAAACATGATAAGCATATTCGCGCATTCTTCAACGGGCATTTGCCTGTCAAAATCGTAAGCGTCGAATTCAGGCGGCAAAAGATATACGGGATACGATGTTTCTACATATGAATTTCCGGCATAATTGCCGCGATATTTTCCTCCGTTCCCTTTCAGTGCGTAAACCTGTCCCGTACAAAACGGATAAATACCGCAATCGTGCGGAGCAAAATCGTATTTCCATATCGGCATGCGCGCAAATTTTAAAATCGGGCGCATCATCCCCTTGACTAATTCTGGATTATACAAAAGATACAACGGCACGGACGGATAACTTACGTCCACCGTTGCTATGCAGCCGTTGGAACCGCACTCTTTGGATAAAAACAATACTTCTCCGTATCTGTCTTTCACAAGTTTATGCGCGGCAATGCTTTGCCGTAAACTTGCATATAAAACGTTCAGATAATCCGCTTCATATTCCTTTGCTTTTTTCCTCAGATCTTCATCGAAAACGCTTAATTTCCAATCTATATCGGCGCTTTCTTTGTATACGAAACGTAAAGCGTCGGTGATATTATTGTCGCTTAAATACAAGCCTTTAAGGTATTCTCCGAAATAATCTATCGATACTCCCTCGTCGAATCCGAGCATTATGATTCCGCTTTTACTGCGATTCATGCTTCCGATATATTTCTCGTCTCCGCTATTTGAAAAATCGATAAAATCCGCCGACAAGTATGCGGATAAATCGCTTTCGTCAAGTATATACGCCGATTCGCCCGATAAATACCACCATCCCCAATCCGCGCCTATCACGTCGTGCGCGTTGGAAAGCGGAAGTTGTCGTTTCAGTCCGATAAACGCCGCCTCGAAATTTTCAAGCGGCATAACGCCGCCTTTCGCTCGTTTATCCAAATTTTCGGGTATGTCGTTATATGCTATTCTTCGGTTAACAAATAAGGATATCTCCGCGTCGTCTCCCGAGATTTCATACCTCATATAACACACGGGCATAGATAAAAGCTGCAAATCGGCAGGCGGCAAGGGCGAAACGAAACTCACTTTAAGCCGAGCGTTTCCCGCCTTGAATTCGTAATCGGTGGTAAACGCCGTTACGCCTGTATAAAGTTGTTCGGCTTTTTTTACTCCGCAATTTTTAAAGTCCGCGGCATTTCCCAAAAAACAATAGGTTTCTCCCCTCGTTTTTATAAAGCCGTAAATTTTCTTTTCGGCGCCGTACCAACTTGTTACGTTTACCGAATTAAGTTCCTCTGCCGTAGTCCACAAAGAAAAATTCGGATCTTTAACAAATAGCGGATATGCCGGCAATTTTCTCTCGTTATTTTTCATATTTTATCTCCCTGATTTCCGGTCTGTCTGCAACCTTTTTCATCGGCTCAGCCTTTACGCCTTCCGCTTCGAATAAAAACAATTCTCCGTCTTACGTTTTAACGCCGGAATCATAACGTGAATCGTATTTTTCGTGCCGCCGATAATTCGGTCGCTCGTTTTTTTCTTTGAAATCGCTTATATGCGATAATCTTGCGCTCTCGGCGTTTCTTTCAAATATTTTTTCAGAATTTCCGACTTAAACCCGTTGTTTTCGATAATTTCCTTATAAAAATACGCGCTCGGCTTCGGAGTACGCCGAAAGTCGTGTTCACGATCGACAGATACAAGCCCGAACTTCGGGATCCAAGAGTACCACTCCCAATTATCTATCAGCGACCAATAAAGATAGCCTCTCACGTCAACCCCTGCGTTAATCGCTTCATGCAACGCAGACAGATATTCCGAAATCCATACGATGCGAAAATCATCATTATCGGCGCTTACTCCGTTTTCGGTGATATACACCGGTTTATCTTTCAATCGGTTCAGACAATGATACATCGCTTCGGGGAAAAATTCTTCAAGATAAAATTCTTTCGGTATCATGCGAAGTTCTTTAAACGGAAATCTCCGTCCGTGCAGATCTTTTTCACGCGTATCGATTATATCGCGCGTATAAAGATTGATCGACCAGAAATCGCTGGTGTTCTTAATCTCTTTATCGAATATTCCGCCGATACCGGGAACGACCAGTTCGCCCGTCCGCATTGCGTGGAAAAAGAACTCATGGTTGATGACGTCATACCATTCCTGCGCCGCCATATCGAATTTATCTCCCTGTCGCCTGCCGAAGTGTTGCACAAAAGCATGCGCCGTTCCGATAGGCGCGCCCGAGTATTTACGGATAAGATGATACGCCCTGCCGTGAAAAATCGTACAATTGAATTTTCGCATAAGATCGGACTCTTTAATACCGAAATTCATTTCGTTGAAAACATTCCAAAAATCGACGTATGGGGCAATCCGAGGAACAATGTATTCGAGATACGTTTCAAAATATTTATAATTGTCCTGCTTTTGCCAATCGCCTTTTTTTTCAAACCAAAGCGGGACAGAACAATGGACAAGCGTTAAAAAAACTTTAATCCCCTTTTCTTTCAAAAGCGCAAGTTCTTTGACGTAATGCTCGGTCGCTTCTTTATCGAATACTCCCTCTTCCGGTTGGATCCGAGACCACTCCACGCTAAGACGAAACGCCTGATGTCCCAAACGTTTGATCAAGTCAACATCCTCTTCAACCATGTTGTAATGATTGCATGCCTTACCCGAAACTTCTGCTTTCGGATCTTTTTTCAACCATTCCTGCTCTGTATTCCAATTGCCTGAGTAAATATTGTTCCCTTCTATCTGATGTCCTGCGGTGGCGCTCCCCCACAAAAATCCTTTGGGAAAAGAAAAATCTTTTAATGAAAATATATCTGTCATACTGCTCCTTACTGCTATCCGGAAGAATAGCTTTTTTTCTCTGTATTATAACAAAACAACATCATCCGCCGACGCTTTCAACATGAATTTCAACTACACGGCGGACGATATTGTTACGTTCGTAATTGTTTTTCTTAAACAATCTGTTTTTCTTATTTTAAAATCTTACTTGATCGCACGAAAAATACGTTCGGCAATTTCGTTCATACCCTTATCGCCGGGGTGCGCCGCTACGCCGTTATGCGAAAATTTCCCTACCGCTTTCATCTCATCGTCATTTCCGAGGTCGTGAATTTCCGCAAAAGCATATCCTCTTGCTTTTGCTAACTCCGCCACGAAGTTATCAAACGGCTCGTATTCCCAAAACAAATCGGTCAGAACGATTTTCGCTCCGCTCCTCGAAAATAAATCCGTCAATTCGCCGTAGCATAGTTCAAATTCGCTCAAATATTTATCCAGGCAAGCGTTTTCGCCAAGTCGGACGATGACGTAATCGGCATTAAACCGTAACGCAGCCAGATATTTCGTTGAAAGCAAATTCATATCGCGAGTGCGTTCCCAGTCGCTTAAATTTGCGATGCAACAAGAAACTTTTATGCCTTTCCGATAAAACTTACTTATCAGCTTATGCACATAATCGTTATCTTTTGCCGACGCAGCCATTCCCCAATCGCCGTGCCAACCGAGATTTTCGGCTTTGCCGTGGCGGGTAATCGAATTGCCGAGAAATAAAATCTTTATATCCGCATCTTCCGCCGATTCAAAAGAAATACAATCGCTGTCTTTTGTTTGCCCTGCAGCGGGAACGTCATTACGAATTAAATCTTTGCAAATTTTCATAACCTATTCACCTTTGCTTAAGCAAGGACGCGGATATTACGCATCGGTACTATACTTCCAACGTCATGTCGTCAAACGCAACAAGAATCCCGCTTTCTTTGAAAAATGCTTCAACCTCACAATGCGGGATATCCTTCGCCGCCGCCCGATCCGAGAATATGCAATTTCATAATATTCTCTCCTCAGCGACTTCGCGCTTTAAAAAATTTATTCTTTGCCGCCGCCAAACGCAATGCCGCCGATGAAATACTTCTGGCACATCACGTATACGATAATCAACGGCAGCAGCGCCATCAACGTAAGCGCGCATTTCACGTTGTACCCGCCGTCGCCTTTCGAAAGATACGAAATGAGATTGTTCAGCGAAAGCTGCAACGTCCACAACGATTCGTCGCCCGTGCCGAGATACAGCAACGCGCCCGAATAATTGTTATATCCGCCTGCAAAGCCGAAGATAAACTGCGCGATGATGGCGGGCTTGGAAAGCGGAATGATAATCTTGAAAAAGATCTGCCAGAAATTCATTCCGTCCATCTGCGCCGCTTCGATCATCTCCGTGGAAATACTGTCGATATACGGCCGCAGAAAGAAAATCGTTCCCGCACTGCCGAAAAGCCCCGGAATAATCAGCGGCAACACGCTTGCCCCGCCTTCCGTCCAGCCGATTTGCTGATAGAACATATACGAAACGAAGCTGAACGCGCCGAGCGGTATGAACATGGTGGTAACCGTGATCATAAACAGCGTATTTTTCGCAGGGAATCTGTTTTTCGAATAGCAATACGATACCAGACACGACATGAACAAGCCCGAAACCAGCGGTATCAGCGTAATCCACATGGAATTGATAAAGCCGCGTAACAGCGACGGAATTCCGTCTACCGCGTACGGATCTTCGAGAAACACCGCCTGATACCCTTCCAGCGAGAAATGCGAAGGAAACCAGATATAGCTGCTTGCTTCCAGATATTCGGAATCCGGCGTAAACGACGTAACGATGATTACAAGAAACGGAGCCATTAAAAACAGCGTATAAATTCCGAGTATCGTGTAGATGATCGCCGTACCCGTAGCGCCGCGTTTATTGCCGATTTTGCCCGATTTTTTCGTGCTTTTCTTCACTGCGGAAGCTTCGGCAACTTCCGTTGCCTGCATACTTTGCACAAATTCTTCGCTCATCGGTTAGCCTCCTCCGCTTTATCGCGCAATTTTATGAAAACAAACGAAAAAGCAAACATGACGACGAACAACATCCAGCTCATTACCGCCGCATATTCCATTTCGCTGCTTTCTACGCCTTGCAGATAGATATAGTACATAACGGTAAGCCCCGCGTCCTCCGGTCCCGCAACCTGCGTCCACTGAACGGGCGCAAGCACCGTAACCTGATCGAATACGGTAAGCCCCGCCGTGATGCCGGCAAGAACCAGAAAGTATGTAACGGATTTGATTCCCGGAAACGTGATGTACCAGAATTTCTGAAACCCGTTTGCGCCGTCGATCGAAGCCGCTTCGTATAACGCGGGATTCACGTTTTTCAGCGCGGCTTTATACATTACGATGCCGTAGCAGGGCGCCGTCCACAAAATGGTTACAAACACCGCCCAGGTAAGCGTATGCGGATTATCCACGTTGTTCAGCCAGTTGATGTTCGTGTGCAGAATCGCGTTGAGAATACCGTTTTTATACGCGAATATCCACGACCACATTACCGATACGGCAATGGAGGAACAGATATAAGGGATAAAGAACAGCACCTGAAATACTTTCGCGCCCTTGATTTTCTGCTCTAACAAATAAGCGATCATCAGCGCAATCGAAAGCGAAACGATCTGCGCGCACGCCAGCCACAACGTAACCCCCCACGATTTCCAGAATCTCGGATCGTTAAAAACGCCGTGGTGAAATTCACCGTAAGCGTCGGTGTACCCGATGAAGTTTTCGAAATTGTTCCAATGCATCGTGGACAAATTGTTTTTACGCATGTCCGTGAACATGGAAACAAACGAAATCAGAATGGGAAAACCGTTGAAAATCACGTACGCGACAAGCGGAATCAGAACAATGGCAAAACACATCCATTGCGTGGCGTTCCATTTTTTCTTCCGCTCGTCCCGCGCGTTCTTATCTTTTTCTTCCGCTGCGATTTCTTCAGCGTTCGTTTTTGTCATTATTATTTACTTCCTTACAATTCTTGTCAGCATAGCGTTGGTAGCGTTTGCCGCGGACTGAGAATGTTTTTCGCTGAATGCCGTTACCGTCATCGTGCCGTAACGCACCTTAGAGTTGAAATCGATAGACCAGTTGGTTACCCAGCTGCCGTCCTCGAAATATCCCCAGTCGCCTACGCCGTAGTTCTGATAATTCTGCGCAGCCACCCAGATATCATAGCCGCAGGAAACGCTCTCGTTGTTCAAAAACGCGTCGCCGAACGCTACCGACGTGTTGGCGGGAATATACGTTTTGCTTTCCGCAAGATACGTCTGCCCGTCCGTGCCGCTTGCCCACGAGATGAAATTCCAGCTTGCCTGCCACAACGAAGAATCCGAGTTGGAAGGAATTACCAGCGCAACCGAGGAAGACGCCGCGCCCGTGGAAGCGCCGACGATCGCCGTGCCGTTTACCTTTTTCAGTTCGCCGGTATACGCTTCGCCGTCGTACGTTTTACCGATCACTTTCAGATACTCGTTGGCGAAACCGCTCTTACCCTCTTTCTGATAGGTGCTGCCGCCCTCGTATTCGCGATACTGTTCGCTTAAACACATATCGAAATCGGTCAATTTCTGGCTTTGCGAGAAGCTTTCGGGAAGATTGCCGAAATATCCTCTGCCCATCGCCGTATTGCCGGTGAAAAGCCCGTTGACCACGTTGCTAACGTCCGGTTCGGAAATGCCGTAACCGTTCATGCCGGCGTCTACGCTTCTGTCCGTGCGCACGGAAAGTTTCAAAAATTCGCAAAGCGCGTCGTACATCGAAGGCAATTCGTACAAGCCGTCCACGGAAGAAGCGGCTTTTTTATCTTCGTATTCGATAATCTCGCCCGCCGCATACGATTTTCCGTTTACCGTTACCGCTTTCGTGGCAAGATAGTTTTTGCTTGTATCCGTCAGCGTGAAATCGTACTTTTCGCCGTTGTATTGCACAACGTCGCCGCCCACCGACCAGCCGTAGTTAAACCAGTATTCGGAAACATAGCCGTATTTCGTGGGCGAAGAGGCGTTGTAATCTTTCGTGAAACACTTAAAAAGATAGCGCTGTTCTTCCCAGTTCATCGCAATGCGGTTATTGAATACTTTATACACCGTTTCGCCGGCAAGGTTTACCGACGACTCCGCTCCCTCGAACGGCGCCGTAGCATATTCCGCATAGCCGTGCGGCTGCAGATTCGGATATTTTTCGGCAAGCGCTTCTTCTTCGCAGGAAATCACGTTAATGCCCGCATTTTTAAACGCCTTTTTATTGAAATAATTCACCTGCATATCCGCAGCGAACGGAATCCCGCGAATGTCCTGCCCTGCGCCCGCAACGTTTTTCTCCGTTTCGGAATAGGTAAGGCGGAACGTGTTGCTTGCGCTTACGGGGAAAGAAGAAAGATCGAAATCCTTATCCTGCGCCACATAATTATTGAGATTGAGAAAATACCCCATGCCGTCCGCGGAAGAACGATCGGAGGAAATTGCGTACTGACGGTACACCTGATCGCTGACCATCATTACGTTGGGCGCGTTGCGCGAGGACTGCTTAAAATAGTTTTCGCCCTTTGTGGAAACGCCCGAACTCGGCTTTAACGTAACGTATACGCCGTCCGTTTTACCCTGCCCTTCGTTATAGGCTTTTACCATTTTTTCAAATGCAGGCTTGCTTGTAGCGCCCGCGTCGGTAAGGAATACGATTTCCGTTCTGCCCTCGGCGTCGGGATTCGGCTTTTTGCCGCATGCCGCCATCGCGCTTAAAGACGAGAGCAGGATTGCCGAAGTGGCAAGACTAAGAATTTTTTTCGTTTTCATTTTCTTTCTCCTTCAATATTTGTATACCCCGGTTGCGGGGCTTTTATACGGCGGGAAGCGGGAAACGTTTCCGTCGCCCGCAACTCGCTATTGATTTTTGTTATATCTATATTATACCCGATTTCATGGAAGCGTTAAACAAGTTTTTCAAGCACCGCCCCGGAAGTAGCGCCGTAAGAATATCCCGTAGCCGATGCGGTATAATCGCCTCTCCAGAAAAGCACGCCGACAACGGTTATTTCTTTCTTTTTAAGTTCCGGCTCGGCTGTAAAGGTATAAAGCGCGGTACCGCTTTCAATCGCGCTTTCAAGCGCGGCTTTCGTTACGCCGGCATAAACTTCAACGTACCCCGTTGCCGCGACGCGGTGATAAGCAAGATACAACCCCTCGCCCGTCAGCGCGCTTGCAAACTCTTCGGAAAGCTTTGTTCCGTGCCAGCTATCTGTTTCCTGTATCCACCAATTACCTTCCTGACACACAATCGACTTAACATATCCCGCATTAGCGCCGTTATGCCATGCCGTAAAACCGATACGTACTTCGCCCGTATAGCCTTCGTTTACTTTTAATTTCATCGCCTGCCATACGTCGCCCGTAAGATTTACGTTGTTATTATATTGCTTTTCATTGCTATCGGTCTTTTCCAGCGCCGTATTGTAAGCGGAAATATCCGATTCGATTTTAAACTTCCACGTGGCGTTTTCTTTGCTGTTGTAATCGAAGAAGCCTGCCTGCACCGTCATGGAAGCGTAAGATTCATCGAGGACAACCGAGCCGCCCGGAATCTTCTCGCCGTTTACGTATACCGTAAGAATGTTTCCGGAACGGACCGCCGTAAGCTGCAAGCCGTCCGCGCTTTCAAACGCCGTGTTCTGAGTTTCAGTCATCGGTTGCTGATAATCAATCCACTGCGCTTTTGCAATCGGCAATTCCCAAAGGTCTTTCACCCATTGCAACTTATATTTGCCGTCGCTCATTTTTTCACAACGCGTAAACATATAGCTGCCGTTAGAGAATTTCAGAACAATGCCTTGCACGTCCTGTCCGTGCGTGGAATTGCCTTTTTTAATCCACAGCGAAGTTGCCACATCGTTATACTTTTCGCGCGAAATTACGTTAAGAGTTTCGCCGTTGTTGCCGATCGTCGGGTTTTCGTCGTTCACGTGCGAAAAATCGTGCTCCGCTTCGCCCCAACCTTTAAACAAATCGAACACCTTATATTCCAGCGTAAGCGCACTTTCGTTCTTTGCGCCTGCCGTAATTTTCAGTTCGCCGTTCAGGTAATTGTTCGTTTTCACGGAATACGTGCCTGCGGGAAGGTTTGCCGCAGTAATTTTTCCGCCCTCTACGGTAGCCGTCGTTTGTTTTCCGTCTTTTTCAAGCGTAATCACCGTGCCGTTTTCCATCGCCGCAAGACTGCCGTATTTATGGCTTTTGATTTCCGCCGACAAATCGCCCGCATATTTCAAAGGCGCGGTTACCACGTTGTTCGCCGAATCCATCAGCGTAATTGTTTCCGCCGTGCCGTTGTAAGCTTCGGCTAAATCGATTTTTCCGTTTTTAACGTCGCCGATTTTCTTCGCGCCGATATATGCCGCCGTGTAGCCACCGTATGTAGCGGTAAGCTCCGATACGTCTATTGCTTTCGCGTCGGTATACAGCAAAGCGGAAGCATTCGTTTCTTTCTGTACGGTGCCGAGGTATTTTTCCACGTCCGCCTTATCTACAGAGCCTTCCGTAAGCGCCGCATAGGCTACGGAACGCATGCTGCGCACGTTATCGTTGCTTTCGGCTGCCACCGCGGTTGCCCAATCGTTACCGATAACCAGATAGCATTTTGCTTCCAGTTCTACGCTTGCCGCGTTCAGCAACAGGCTTTCTTCAAGCGCGCTGTACGTAACTCGCGCAATTACGGTATATTCGCCGTCTTTCGCCGATACGCCGGCAAGATTATATTCAAATTCCATCGCTTTTTCCGCGCCGTGCGTTGCGCCGAGGTCTGCGCGGTTTACGATAGTTACCAATTTTACTTCTTTATCGCCTGCGGTTTCTTTAGCCGCGTTGTATCTGCTTTCGGAAATATGCGTAGAAAACCGCACGCCCGCCTTATCGTCGATACGTACGGAAGCGCCGTTTTCCATATAAAACTCGCTTGTTGCGTTTGCGGCGCAGGCTTTCTCGCCGCCGTTACCCCCCCCCATACCTACTGCTAAAGCGCAAAGGGACACGGACATCACGGATAACACGCCTATCATTTTACTCTTTTTCATCTTTTCTTTCCTCCCTTACACCGTTTCACCGGGCGTATCGCCCACGGAATCCAACCAGTCCCGATTAAAATCTTTCGTCGATTCCACCGATGTGGAAATCAGGTCGCGTTGCGCAATTCCGACTATCCGAACCGTCGGCTGTTCATACTTTCCTTTCATCTTGTAAACCCTCCCTTTTGATAAAATTTTCTACGTGCGGTTGCGGAGGCTTCCCGCCGCAACCGACGCGCAAATAAACATTAAAATATATTATTCAAACACTAAAACAGCCTTTTAAAGATTTGCAAGCACCGCCTCGGAAGTAGCGCCGTAAGAATATCCCGTAGCCGAAGCGGTATAATCGCCTTTCCAGAAAAGCACGCCGACAACGGTTATTTCTTTCTTTTTCAGTTCCGGCTCGGCAGTAAAGTTATAAACCTCGGTACCGCTTGCAATCGCGCTTTCAAGAGCGGCTTTCGTTGCGCCGGCATAAACTTTAACGTACCCCGTCGCCGCGTCGCGGTGATAAGCAAGATACAACCCGTCGCCCGTCAGCGCGCTTGCAAACTCTTCGGAAAGCTTTGTTCCGTGCCAGCTATCTGTTTCCTGTATCCACCAATTACCTTCCTGACACACAATCGACTTAACATATCCCGCATTAGCGCCGTTATGCCATGCCGTAAAACCGATACGTACTTCGCCCGTATAGCCTTCGTTTACTTTTAATTTCATCGCCTGCCATACGTCGCCCGTAAGATTTACGTTGTTATTATATTGCTTTTCATTGCTATCGGTCTTTTCCAGCGCCGTATTGTAAGCGGAAATATCCGATTCGATTTTAAACTTCCACGTGGCGTTTTCTTTGCTGTTGTAATCGAAGAAGCCTGCCTGCACCGTCATGGAAGCGTAAGATTCATCGAGGACAACCGAGCCGCCCGGAATCTTCTCGCCGTTTACGTATACCGTAAGAATGTTTCCGGAACGGACCGCCGTAAGCTGCAAGCCGTCCGCGCTTTCAAACGCCGTGTTCTGAGTTTCAGTCATCGGTTGCTGATAATCAATCCACTGCGCTTTTGCAATCGGCAATTCCCAAAGGTCTTTCACCCATTGCAACTTATATTTGCCGTCGCTCATTTTTTCACAACGCGTAAACATATAGCTGCCGTTAGAGAATTTCAGAACAATGCCTTGCACGTCCTGTCCGTGCGTGGAATTGCCTTTTTTAATCCACAGCGAAGTTGCCACATCGTTATACTTTTCGCGCGAAATTACGTTAAGAGTTTCGCCGTTGTTGCCGATCGTCGGGTTTTCGTCGTTCACGTGCGAAAAATCGTGCTCCGCTTCGTCCCAACCGTTAAGCAAATCGAATACCTTATACTGCAATTCTATATCGCTTGTATATTCGGTATCTTTCTCAATGGTAATCGACGCAAAGCAATTTTCGCCGTAGGAAAGTTTATATGTGCCAGCAACCATTTTCGGCAATGAAATTTTGCCGCCCTTTACGGTGTATTCGCCCGATGATACGCCGCCTTCGATTTTTACTTTCTGCCCGTCGGCAAGCTGCGTAACCACGCCTTTGACTTTTGTTCTCACCGCAGCGTTCAACGAACCCGCGGGAATTTTCGCTTCCAGTTCCGCCGTATCTTCGGTTACTTCAAAACTCCAGTCGCGCATCGTCGAACCCTTGAAGTCGAAGTAATAGAAGCCCGCTTCGCACTCCATATCGGCATATTTGGCGGCATAGCTCTTACATCCTACGTATTCGCCGTTCAGGTACGCGTAGAATACCGCGCCGTCGCGAAGCACCGTCAATTTCAAAGTTCCCGCGTTGAGCGCGTCTTTCAAATCCGTACGGCTTGCAAAATTCACCAAGGTATCCCAGCTGCTGCCCTCCGCAAGATCGAGCGAGCCGTTTAAGCCGACGCCCTGCGGGCCCCACCATGCGCCGTAATCGGTTTGCCCGTCGCTCTGCAGTTGCTTTTCGCCTTCCGTCTGCATTGCGGCTATGCCTTTATATTCGTCGCCGTCTTTAAAACGGAAAATTACGCCCTGTCTGCCGTTTCTGCCCCAACTGTTCCAGTCTTTTTGAAGCATTAAGGAAAACGCAACCTTATGATACGTTTTTTTGGAAAAAATGAATTGCAAATCGTTATTCAGGCCGATAATGTTTTTATCCAGTTGCGAATAATCGCTTTGGCCCCAGCCTTCCATACCGGGGGTAGAAGCATAGGCGATATACACCAGCTTCGCGTCGCGCAGCGTGCCGTTTGTTGCGTTAAACGCTATGGAATCGCTGATATATCCGTTTTTCGTAATCGTGAGAGTGTACGCTTTTTCGCTCTGAGGAATTTTGAAAGAATACGTGCCGTCGGTATTGAACGTAGGATTGATTTTTACGGTCGTATTGTCGGCTACGTCGGTAAGAGTAAGCGTTACGCCCTCATAATCGGTTTCAAGAGCCCCGTCATTGTAAATTTTCAAAGAGCCGCGCACTTCCGTCATCGCCATCGTTGCGCCGCATTCGCAAACGCCGTCATCATTGAAAGAGTGCGTCGCTTTGCGGGTTTTGAAGCCGTCGGCACATTCCTGCCAATGATACTCGTCATTATGCTTCCATTCGTATACGTGCGTGTGCTGCGCGCCGCATTCGCACTTATAATCGTCTTCCGCATTGAAGAAGTGATCGATATGCGTGCTCTCTGCGCCGTCCGCTTCGCATACTTTCCAGTGCTGCGTATCGTTATATGCCCACTTCGTGTACTCATGTACGTGTCCGTTGTCGCCGTCGCAGGCGGAAAAACCGCCCATCGCCAACGCAAGCATCATTGCAGCCGCTACAGATCCGATCAGTTTGTTTTTTCTCATTTCTTTTTCCTTCCTTCCTTGAATTTTTTATCGTTTTACAACGAAATATTTTTTACAATTTTTACCTGCTTATTTTATTTTGCGAATTCGGCTTCCACCGCTACGTCCGCCGTGGGATTTGCAAGAGTAAGAACTCCTACGTCGCCCGCCCAACGTACTTTTTCCAGTGCGTTTTCGCCGTTTACGGTAAGCTTCGTAAGCTTGGAACCGTTCAGACAAAAAATCTTCAGTTCGCCGTTGTGCCCTTTGAAAATTTCGTTCTTTCCGTTCACCCCGACGATAGAGCCCAACGTTTTATCGCCCGTTACGGTTACGTTGATTTTGTAAGTCTGCAAGCCGTTTTTACCGAACGTCAGCCAGGTATTCGGTTTGCCCCAGTCGTAATTATCCGAATAATCGGCCATCCATTGCGAATAAACGCGGGCAAGCTGATGATTCGTTTGATTATAATCAAGCGAAATGATATGCACCGGATTGAGCGCGATTTCCATTTCTTCTGAAAATTCGTAACCCATTTTTTCGAGATAGCCTTTCGAAAGAAATACTTCGTACGAATATCCGTAGCAGGTATCCGAGTTTACTTTGCCGCCCTTCGTTTTCGCTGCGGCTATCGGGGCGATATCGTTCGGCGCGTAAGCGGATTTCCAATCCCATCTGGCGGGAACGCGGCTGCGGACGGAAAAATCGCCGTTCGCCATAAGGTCCAGCTCAAACGTTTTCTTCGTCAAATCCGTTTCGCTTGCCATATCCATATACAATTCGATACAGCTGTTGCAATAGCTGGCGCGATTCGGGTTTACATAAATTCTCGAACCGGTTTCTTCCACGTCTACGGCGATATACACGCCCTTAGCCGTAATTGCGGTGCCCACGCGGATTATCGAAGTTTTCTCGCTGTCCGGGCGGTCGATAGCGTCCAGCCAATTGATATTTTCGTATACGCTGTCGTTAAATTCGCCGTCAATCTTTACGCCCTCGTCCATTTCCGCCTGTACAGCGGGCGTATTAGCCCAGCGGTAAGGTTTTTCGTCGGGTACGTAGGTATCTTTCGCTTCGCCGCCCCCGCACGAGCCGAACGTAACGGCTACGCACGAGGAAATAAGCGCGCATGCAAGCATTGCGGATAATTTCTTGTTGTTTTTCATCTTCTTCATCTCCCCAGAATACGGATTTCGGATAAACCGACTTTCTCCTGCCCTTCGGGCACGCTCACCGTTATTTTCACGGACTTCGCTTTCAGTTCGTTGAATTCGCTTACCGCTGCGGCTCCGGACATGATATAGGTATATTTGCCCGAAAATTCGCTCTTGCTGCAATACTGATCTGCATCGAACGCAATATTTTTAATCACTTTCGTTATCGTCGTACCGTCCGCCTGTTCGCAGGTAAATTCCACTCTGGCATTAAGGAACATGGCTTCGACGTCTTTCGAATTGTAAATCATCAACGCGCGGATGGTTTTCGCTTCGGCAAAATCAAACGTAAACGAGGTGGTTTTCGTAATTGCGGTTTCTTTTACGAAATCGGCAAAACCGAACATTTTCTGCATACTTAAAAGTCCGTCCGTCAGCGCGCCTACGTCCGTAGCCCCGGTATCGGCGGTAACCGTCGCTTCGCCTGCGATGTTTTTATATTTCGAATACGTCTCGGGCAGCGGCTGCACGGAATCGGTAGGTCCGTTCGCATACATTACGTCCAGCCCGTCTTTATTCTTTATCCATTTAATTTCATCAATCGCGGTATATCTGTCCGCGCCCGCCGTTTCGTAATCTCTGTGGCGATGATATACGATAAACGTCTGATTCCCCGCGGTTACAAAGCTGTGATGTCCCGTGCCGGAAGGCGCCTGCGTGGAAGTTTCTCCTGCGGGCTGACTTTCTACCGCCAGCGCGCTGAGCAACAAACCGCCCTCTTCTTCCGTGAGTTTGCGGAACGGACCGAGGGGGCTGTCCGCAACAGCCTGACCGATCTGGTAATCGCTTGTACCGTATGAGTTTACGGAAAACGAAAGATAATACTTGCCGTTGTGCTTCATGACGGCAGGACCTTCGTTAATCGTGTTGCCGCTGTTTTCGTAGGTAACGCGCGCAACTCTTTCGTTATCGCGGTTAAATTTCAGATAATCTTCCACCGTATAATAGCAGGGGTGCGCAATAAAACGGAAGGTATCCCACTTCGGTTTCAGCCAGTTTTCCATTTCCATTACGGCAATACCTACCTGCCCCGCCGCTTTATCGCACACGATATACAGATATTTCCGATTCGTATCGGGATCGACATACGGATGCGGATCGATGGAGGCCAGCGTGCCGCCGTTCAAAATCATGGGCAACGAATAATTTTCGGAATCGTATGCGTGCTCGTACGCGTAAATGAAATCCTCGGGATCAAACGCGAGATACTTCGCATAATACTGCGGGAAAGCGCGCGCGTATTCCACGCCGTCCTGTTCTACCGTCGTTTTATAATCGTCGCGGTTTTCATCGGTGATGGCGATCCCCGCGGTAGTATTGTAATCGTGCACGTTGCCCTCGCCGCAGCTTTCGGGGTTCGTGAAATCGATTAAATTGAAAGGCCCTGCGGGCGAAGAGGAAGATGCCACGTACATATTGTATTTCGAATGAAGGCTTTCGCTCATCGCACCGTACGCCCCGCCGCCGTATTGTACGGAATTATCCGCCGCGGGCGAAGCGCTGAAATACATATAATACGTCTTCGTTGTTTCGTCGTACACAACTTCGCTTGCCCAGACGTCCTGAGTAATCGCTTGATCCACGTCCGTCCCCGTGAGTCCCGCGTTCAGCGTGGTACCCACATCTTCCCAATCCGTCAGATTTTCCGAACGCCATGCGCGCATATACGCTTCCGTAGCATACAGATAATAGTAGCCGTCGCGCGAAGTGTTATCGAGAACGAACGGATCGGGATTGCCGTACTGCTGATAATTCGCATAGAACAGCGCCTTATTGTACTTTGTGCGTCCGCTTTCGTCGTACGTAGTACCCTGATAATCGGATACTTCGTAATAAGTAGCCCCCGAAGCGGAAGAACATGCGGAAAACGCAAGTCCCGTGCCTACGGTGGCAGCCAACAACATTGCCGTGATTTTCTTCTTCATCACAATCCTCCATAAATTTCTGTTGCTGCTTGTGTTTATTTTACACAAGCAGCAATAAACAACCGGTTGTTTCGGCGTTTTTGCTTTCAGGCATCCCGATCGGTTTTGTTCCGTAAGGAAAACGCCTTTTCTTTCTTCTCGTTTATATTATAATTCTTTTCCGTGAAAAAATCAATATCAAAAGTCCGTTGTTTTGTTACAAAAATCGCCGGAATCGATTGTTTCCGGCGATTGCTGATTCGTTTATATTAATCCGCTTCCGGTTTCGGAAGTTTTTTATAACAGAAATTCCGTTTATAGCTGCGGTAAAACGTTACCATATTGTTGAACCCGCAGGAAAACGCCACGTCTGCCACCGATCGGGCTTTATTTTCAGGCATATGCAACAGCTGCACGGCTTTTTGTATGCGTACGTCGTTTACAAAAATGCGCAAATCGCAGTTGATTCCTTTTGAAATTCTGCGGGAAAAAACTTTCGGCGACATGAAAAAGTGCCGGGAAAGCGTTTCCAGCGTAAGATCCTCGGCATAATGCTCGTAAATGTATTGCACTGCCTGCGAAACAAGATCGTTATCGCTTTCCGTAGCGGGCACCGAGGAGATCAGTCCGTAAAAATCAATGATATCCGCAAAAAGAGAGCATACGAAACCCGTTTTCTTTAAATCCGACCACTTTCCGCCGCTTGTCATCACTTTTTTGATTTGCGAGATAATGGTTGCGTTCTGCTTGCGTTCGAGCAGCCATCTCGGCAATTTCCGGTTCGGATACAGCTGCTTGAAATCGCGTACGTAATCCGTTCCCACGTGAAAATAAAAAATTTCCGCCTCGCCGTCGATTTCGTAGCTGTGGCTTTCAAAGCCGTTGATTACCGCAATCTGACCTTCTTTCAAAGTACAGCTTTCGCCTGCGATGGTAACGTAAACTTCGCCTTTCACCACGCCGTAAATTTCGATGTTCCGATGAAAGTGAATATAGTACCCGCGGCTGACGTACTGTTCGGCAATAAATCTTTTTACATAGTCGCGTTCCGCTTCGTATTGCAGTTCCGTATTTTCCTGTTTATTTCCCGACATGAATACCTCCTTCCGCGTATTCCGCGTTTAATCGGAATCCATCTTTTCTTCTTCCGCCTCTTCGCGCGCTTCCTTTCTGCGCTTTGCAAAAACGTAAATATTTTGCTCTATGGCGCGGAACACGGCAAGCCCGATATATAAACCCGCGCCAAGCCAGAAACCGGCCGTGCGGGAAAGGAAAAACGAACCGACAAACGAAGCGATCGCCGCCGTTACGCCCGAAACCAGCCAGAACGTAGCGAAACTTTTAAACGCCGAGCCGTATTCCTTCAGGTCCGCGCATCTGCCTATCCAGCCGCATACGGAAATCAACAGCGACGAAACGATCCACGCGATCAGCGCAAACATCGCCACGCGCACGAGATACAAAAAGTAATTTACGGCGACGATATCGGAAGAAGCGGCGTGCATTGCCGAAAACAACTCGTCATACCCCGCGGGCGAATCCGCCGTGAGATCGGGCATATCTTTAAAATAACCGTTCACGCTTACCGTTACGCCGGAATCGGTAGTGAAATAACAAAAATAAATATTTTGCAGAATCACCACGAAGTTATCGTATTTTAAATCGCCGTTTTTATCCGCGGCAAGATACGTGTTCATGTAATACGAACGCATCGTGGGCGCCTTGCCGTACCGCTCGATCTTAGAAAGGTCGGAATAATACGCCGAAACGTACAATTCGTACGCCGCGTTGTAATTTTTTTCGGGAAGCTCTCCCGCGTCGTTCAAAAGCGCGCGGCATTTTTCTTTCGCCGCTTTATCATCGCATTCCGCGCCGAGTATCCACGCTGCGTAGCCCTCCGCTTTTTCCTTGGTAAGCACAAGCGCGGAAGAAGAATAGTTCACCTTCACGGAATAATTTTTCTTTTCCTTTTCGCTTAAACTTCTCCATTCTTCGGCGGAATATTCCTTTCCGTTCAATACGTAAGTCAGCGTAAAATCGTTATAAGTCGTCGCTTCGTCGCGCGTATCGATAATCAGGTTATATCCGTTCAGCGAATATACCGCGGCGTCGGCATCGTTTGCGAACGTATCGATCGCCGCGTCGTTTTCGCCGCGGATGCTTGCGCGCGCCTTGCCGTCTTTCACCTCCGTCGTTACCGCATTGTCCGCCGCCTTATACAAAAATTCGCGGAAGCTTCCCGCTTTTTTATACAACGGCGAAAACGAAGCCGCGCTGCCCGCGGTTAAACCGCAGCAAAACAACGCCAGTCCCAGCAGAAAGGACAAAATCCCCTGCCACAAACCGCGCCGCCTGCTTTCTTCCGCAAGCGGATTAGAAAAGAAAGATAAAAAGAAATATTTTATCGCCGATTTTACGAACATTTCAACCTCCGTGGCCGGAGGAAAAGTTTGTTTCCGTCCGGCTGACCGCATCGCTTGATTTTCCGACGTTTTTTCTCAATCCGTAACGACGATTTTTGTCGTTTTGAAATTTTTTCCGTCGCCCGAAACAAACAACGTGAATTCGCCCGCGTCTACGGTGTTTTTCAGCTCGTCGCTCATATAGCCGAGCGATTCCGCCGCCACTTTAAACGCAACTTTCTTCGTTTCGCCCGCAGGCACCGTCGCCCGCTTGAAATCAAGTAAAGTATGCGCAGGCGTAAGTTTTTTACATACTTCGTCGCGGAAATACAGCTGAACGATTTCTTCGCCGTCCGTTTTGCTCTCGTTCGTTATTTCGCACGTCAGCTCAAACGTTTCGTTCCTGCGTATCTCTTTTTGCGATACTTCCGGCGCGCCGTAGCGGAATTTCGAATAAGAAAGACCGTAGCCGAACGGATACAAGCACCCGGCGGGCACGTCTATATACTTGCCGCCGTGCCAGTAATCGTACTGATCGTAATAGCAAGGCAACGCCGCCGAATCGTACGGGAAAGAAATCGGCAGTTTTCCGCTGAAATTCTCGTTTCCGCATAACAGCGCGGCTACCGCTTTGCCGCAAAGATCGCCGCCGTTGAAGCATTGCACCAACGCGCCGCACGCAGATTTCAAAGTTGTTAAAACCAGCGGTTTTCCGCTGACGACAACGCCGATAAACGGCTTGTTCAGCGCGGCTACGGCGCCGGCAAGTTCGTTTTGCCTGCCGTATAAATCAAGTTTAGCCCGGTCTTTTCCCTCGCCGTTTTCTTTTAAGTTGTCGCCGAATACGCCGATGACGACGTCCGCGTTCTTCGCCGCTTCGATCGCCGCCGCAAACAGTTTATCGCTTTCCGCCGCGGATATCTCTTCTTCGATGACGCAACCTTTTTCATAAACGATTCCGGCGTTTGTAAATTCTTCTTTCACGCCGCGAAGCACGGTATAAATGTTTTCGGTAGGCTCGGCGGCGGGGTTCGGGTCCGGGTGAGAAACATACGTCCAGTCGCCGTACTGCGCCTGCCAGTCGTCCGCGTTCGGTCCGATGACCGCGATTTTACGGATTTTCTTTTTATCGAGCGGCAACGCTCCGTTGTTTTCAAGAAGCACCGCGCTTTCCACAGCCGCGCGGTAATTGATTTTTTTATGCGCTTCGCAGCCGATTACGCTGCGCGGCGGGCATTTTCTGCTTCCGTCCAGAAGCCCCAGCCGCTGTTTTACGCGCAAAATCCGGCGTACCGAATCGTTGAGCGTTGCTTCCGATATCTTCCCGTTTTTCACCGCAGCCAAAGCCCCTTCGAAATAATCGGGGCTGTTCATGCTCATATCGTTGCCCGCGTTCATGCCCGCGGCTGCCGCTTCCTCTATGTTTTCGGAATAGCGCTGCCCCCCGATCAACGAATCGTAATTGAACCAGTCGGTAACCACAAACCCGTCGAAACCGAATTCGTCTTTTAAAATTTCGCGCAGATAGCGTTTATTCGCCGTCAAAGGCGTGCCGTCTATCGAGCCGTAACCCGTCATAAACGTATCGCAACCGGCTTCCGCTGCGGCGGCGAACGGCTTTAAAAAGATTTCGCGCGCTTTCCGCTCGGTGATTTCCGTATCGTAAGAATCTCTTCCGCCCGTGGCTTCGCCGTACGCAAGATAGTGTTTCGCGCACGCCGCCGTGAGATTGTCCGTCTGATACCCGCGAATAATCGCCGCGCCCAGCCGCGATACCACCGTTTTATCTTCACCGAACGTTTCATCCACTCTGCCCCAGCGCAAATCTCTGCCGATGCAAAGCACGGGCGAAAACACCCAGTCCAGCCCGTCTGCGGCAACTTCTTCCGCCGTCGCGTGCCCGATTTCTTCCGTAAGCGTTTCGTCAAACGTACACGCTACGGCAAGCTGCGAGGGGAAAACCGTTGCGCCGCGAAGCAACGCGTGCCCGTGTATCGCGTCGATACCGAACATCGGCAGAATGCCCAGCCGACTGTTTTTAGCCGCGTTTATGTATTTTTCCGTATCTTTACCCAGCACGTGCAGGTACGAACCGAGCACGCCTTTTTGCACCGTCTCTTCGAATTTTTCCGCCGACATCGACTGATAGGAAAGCTGCAACGTCTGCGCAACTTTTTCTTCCGTCGTCATTTTTTCAATCAGTTCTTCGATTTGCTTTTCTTTGTCGTTGATATCCATAACCAATCCTTTACTCCCCGCATCTGCCGTTGAAAAACGTCAGCGGAACGTACATTTTTTCGCCTCTGCCGTTCACGGAAATTTCCAGAACGATTTCTGTTTTTGCCGTATAGGGGCCGTGCGGCGTAAACGTAAAATCAATCGAATTCACGTTGCTGCTGCCGTGCCAGTGTTCCAGCCCTACGCATTGTTCTTTGCCGCCTTTTACTTCCCACGTTTCCGGAATTCCGAGATAGCGCAGTTTCAGATATTGCGGCGTATAAAGATTGTTTACGAAAGTAAGTTCCAGCGTTTTTTCCGCTCCGTCCGTAAGCAATACGCGCGTATCGTCATAAGTTACTTTTACGGTAAGCCCGCGAAAATGGAACCGCACCGTACGCCCCTGTTCCGCAAGCAACTCCGCGAAATCTTCATGCTTGTTGCAACGGAACGCGCCTTTTCTGTACCTGAATTCCGCAACCGGCTCTATCGTATATTCTCCGTTTTCGCCGAAACGGCAATAATCCTGCAATACTACGGGCGTTTGCCTTACGATGCGATCGCAAAGTTCCGGAATCGTTTTCGGTAAAAATACGTTGTCGGTGCGAAGCGTACACGTAGCGATTTGCTGCGAGCAGGCTTTCTTCCATTTTTCGGGCAAATTGCTTTCGCCTGCGATAATACCCAAAACAGAGCCGAGCGTTCCCGCCGTGCAATCGCTGTCCTCTCCGCAATTCACCGCAAGACACACCGATTTTGCAAAATCGCCCTCGCCGTAATACCAGCCGAGCAGTACGATGCCGATTGCGGCGGGCGCGTCGTAGCCGTGTTCCGCTTTCGGAATATCGTTATCCTTTTGTTGCACGGGGCATTTATCGCAAGCCGGCACCGAAGCGGTGCCTTTCCATTCGCCGTCCATTTCGCCGAACGATGACGGCAAAGCAATCAGAAGTTTCTTTCTTGCCGTTTTCCAGTCGTCGCCGTTTTTATAGCACTGCCGTATCAACGCTACGGCGCGGCTTACGCCGCAATCTTCGGGAATATACGAAAGACCGATATCGATCAGTTCTTCTCTGTCCGTTTCGAAAAACGCCGCCGCCTGCACCGCCGCCGTAAACGTAGCCGCATACACGCCTTCGTCCGAATGGTCTACGCACGCGTCGTAATAAGCGTAATTCGCCGCCAGCGCAGGATTTCCCGCGCAAAGGCACGCCCAGATTTCCGTGCGGATCCACGCGCCGTTGCTGTTGCGGTTTTCGTTACGAAGATACCCCGAAAGCGGAGGCAGAATCCCCATGCCGAAATTGTTTTTGCTTGTGCCGTATTCGGAAATCTGCGCGCTTACGTACGTTTCCCAGTATTCGGCAAGCACGTGCGAATCGATATGCCGCCCCTCGCGTTCCACGGCGGCAAGCCATACAAGTTGCAAATCCACGTCGTCGTTTGGTATAGGCGAAGAAATATCCTGCATAAACCAATCGAGATTATACACGCCGCGATAACATTCAAACGGCGCGCCCAGCGTTCCGCCTATATTTTTTCCCGTATAACAACCTCTTACTTTATCGAAATAGGTTTTAAAATCAAGTTTCATATGCGCTATGCCTCTTCTTTTTAATAAACAATATTTTTGTAACGAAATATTGTTTTATACTATTATAACATTATTATACCCTATTTTCAATAATAAAAATCTACGATTTTATTACAAAATTCTTTTATTGTAAAATAGTTTCGTCGGTAAGAGATAATAACGGTAAGTTGCGCCCTGTAAGCACTCGCCCGGCGGGCGGTTTTTCTTTACAAAAAAACGCACTGTTCCATAACTTAAAAAGTTACTTCGCAGTGCGCCGCTGCTTGCCGTTGCGCAACAAAAAAAATCTTTGCTTCCTCTTCTTCGCCGCCCGCAAACGCTTTCCCTTCCGCACATTCCGATTAACGAATATTTTCCATGAAATTTATCTTCGGGCACCTCGCGCGGATTCTCATCGCAACAAACAGGATTCTCACAACGTTTATTCGATTATTTTGAAATTAAAGCCGAAAATCCAGAACGGCACGCAAAAGAAATGCAATCGGTTTATATTAAAAGATTTCTACGCTTTTTCCGTTCCCGCCGCGATTTAATCTTTCAACAACCCAATTCTTCCACGTAATTTACGTATTCCAGTTCCGAAATCGCGGAAATAATATCGTCGTGTTTTACTTTCTGCCCGACTTTTTTCTTATCTATCGAAAGCGACACCGAATAGACGAAAAGTCCCGTATTCATATATGCGGTATTCAATTCTATATCGTCTACTTTCAGTCCGAGTTTTCTTATCACGGCGATAAATTCCTGCAACGAATTTTTATTGTTCAATTCCAGATGGATTTCAAAATAATCCGAACGGCGTTTCAGCGCGTATTCGAACCGCATAAAACCCGTCAGGCACAGCATAAACGCCGCAAAGGCAACCAACGCGATCAGATATAAATCCAGACCGATCAATACAGACAGGATGCTGTTTCCCCACAACGCCACCGACGTGGTAAGCCCCTTTATCTGACTTTTGGAACTGTATAAAATCGTATTGGAACTGACGATTGCCAGCCCGATTACGGTTGCGCCCGTTACTACGGGGATACTTACTCCGTATTCCGTAATCAAAAATTTATCCACCGTGGCGGCAAGCGCGGAAACAAGAGATACCAGCATAAACGTACGCAGCCCCGCCGCATGCCGTTTCGTGGCTCTTTCGCTGCCTATCACCGCCGACAATACGATCGCGAGGCATATTTTCAGAATAATGCCGCCGATATTTACTCCCGTACACCATTCCCCCATCAGTTCTGCCAGTATATCTTTCATCTCTCTATCTCCTGTTTATGAATTTTCTGTTCCTATCGTTGTTCAACAGCAATTCTTCCTGTTCTTCCGCGGCGTCGGAAAACGCTTTTTCTTCCTCGCTCCGAGCGTAATTCGCGCGGTCTATTTCCTTTTGTATTTCGTTCATCCGTTCGATTAAAATCTCACGCTCGCTCTTTTCCGGTTCCGTCGTCTTTTCATCCGTTTGCGTTCCTCCGATCGCGCCCGATAACGACAACGCCAGTTTCGCCATACCGGGACCGATCAGTTCGTACAAAATACTCGACGACATAATAATCGTCTGTATCACCGCGCCCGTACTGCCGCCGATCGTACGCGCCGCAAGTTCCGATAGTCCTATCGCCACGCCCGCCTGCGGTATCAGCGCCAAGCCCAGCGTATACGTTGTTTTCCGCGGTTTTTTGCATATTCTGCACCCTGCGTACGCGCCGAGATACTTCCCCGCGATTCGTACGATAAAATACAGGCATCCTATCAGTAAAAGCGGTACGCCCGCCACTCGCGACGAAACGTCGAACAGCGTATCCAGACGAAAACTCATCCCCGAACGCACGAAAAACATCAGCAGAATCGGCGGCGAAAAATAATTGAGTTGTTTGAACAACCTGTCGTCGCCTGACGCGTTGATATACACCGCGCCCATCACCATGCACGCCATCAACGGAGAAACCGATAACGCCGCCCCCACGCCGCAAAGCGTAAACAAAAGCGCGACGGACACAATCAGCCGATTATCCGTAGAACGCTTAGCCATAAAAAATTTCAATACAAAACCAAGCGCCACTCCGAGTATGATCATCAGTACGTTGTATAAAAGCGGCAGCAACACCGTCTGAGAATTCACCGATCCCGACGTTGTTGCCATCGCCACGGATATCGCCACGGAAAACGCAAACAACGACACCACGTCGTCAAACGCCACCACGGAAATGAGCGTATCCACAAAATCGCCCTTCGCCTTCGTCTGCCGTATCGTCATCAGCGTGGACGCGGGCGCGGTTGCGGACGCCAGCGCCGACAGCACCAGCGAAAACGCCGCGCCCAGACGCAGCACGAAAAACGTTAAAATAAACACCAGCACCGACGCCGTTAAAGATTCGAGCACCGTGATGATTACAAGTTGCTTCCCTTTGCCTTTGAACGAAGAAATTCTGAAATATTCTCCTGCGGAAAACGCGATAAACGCAAGCGCGATGTCCGATACGAACGCCGAGCCGTCGATTACGTTCTGCGGCACGGCTTTCAGACAAAACGGACCGATTAAAATCCCCGCCACTATATACGCCGTTACGTTCGGCAATTTCAGAAGTTTTGTCAGCCGTGTCATTAAAAATCCGCTTAAAAGAATAATTGCCAGCGCAAGAATTACGGCGGAAACAGGCGACGTTGCATTCAGTTTTTCATATAATCGTTCCACCGCGGCCCATCTCCTTTCAGCGAGTTTCAAAAACAACACCGTACGCATATTTTTATATGCGTACGGATTCCGATTTAATTACTACTGTCAATTTGTACGCGTCGCCGAAGCGATATCAGACAACCAAGGCTATGCCAATTTTCTATACAGCCAATTTTGATTCCGCAAACCTTTCCCCGAATGAAGCCTGCGCTTTTACTTTCGTAAATTCGCCCCTGAAATTCCGGATAGCGGAATTAAGCGTCGGATAATCGGGCGCTTTCAACGCCTCTGCCTTTATCCGAAACGGTTTTTTGACGTTTCGGCATTGCTACGTAAAAATTATTGCACACATTATAACACAAATTTTTTTATTTTTCAAGCTTTAACGCGCCGTACTATGCGAAATATCTAAAAAATTTACTCTTTATTATGTTTTTGAATATTTTTTCCGTAACTCTTTCGGAAGATTTTATCGTTTATTTTTTGCTTCATTTCACTTATCCGCTTCGGCAAGTCCGTCGGACGAAGCCATGTATTCTCGCTTGCCGTATCCGCGTTCTTTCCGCGATACGAAAAGAATTTCTCCGTTGCCGTTTTTTTCTTTCCGCCGCCCCTCCAAGCCGAAAAAAACGGAGGAAAAGCAGACGCCTTCAGGCATTTTCGCGCACACGAAAACGGCAAGCGGACGTTCTTCCGTCCTGCGAACCGCGCGGAAAAAACTGCCGCACAACCGCGACGAAATCTTTCCGTCAGCCTCCGGAACGTTATAACGGAAACCGTTTTTCAATATCGAAATCCAGTCCGAGATTCTTTGCCTTTCCGAATTTCTGTATCCATTCCAGACATTCGGTATACGCAACCCGTTCTCCGTACTGAAACTGCGTTTCAAGTTCGTCTTTAAACTCAAACAATTCTTCTATATTAGCAATCAGTCTGTCGGTTATCTGTTGTAAAGCGTCGTCCTCGTTCATTCTCGTATTTTTATCCCGTCATCCCTCGCGCGCGTCGTCTTTATCATCGCGTGCCGATAATTGACTTTTCCGGTTTTTTAAATCGGAGCTTCCCCAATATCCGTTCCGTTTAATATTCGTAATCTCGGTTCTTATGCGCAATCATTGTTTTCCCCTTTGCCCCGGCACTTTTCCTGTTGTCTTTCAGCGTCGGTTACTTGCCTTCGTTAAACGACTTTCTTGTTTTGTAATTTGTCAAAACAAAATGTTTTCATTTATATTCTTCTTTATATTTTCCTTTCTATTATAGCAGACATTGCGCATTAAAAAGTCTATACTTTTCAAAATTTAAAAATTCTTCCGCCGTTTTTGCCCGAAGCGAATAATGCGATTCAAATAAAAATACCGTCGCTGTACGCCGCGGCGGTATTTTTATGTCGGCAAGCAACGGCTGAATTTTTATAAAAACCTTTTCACAACAGCTTTATTACAGCGGAAAATATCCGTCGCAGCCGCCGAGGAGCGTGATTTCCGCCCTGCCGTTTAAAAAATCGTTCAGCGCCGCGCGCAGTTCTTCGCTTTCAGAAGCGCGCACCTGCAAAGTGAATTCCGCTTTTGCCGCGTACTCCGCCGAAAGCGGCGCGATATCCCGGCGCGCCAGAAATTTTTTCACGCCCTCGGCAGCGGAATACTCCACGGCTACCCGCCACGTTTCGCACGGCAGAATTTCACACAGCGCCGCACTTTCCAGCTGCTCTTTCGCGCACGCTGCATAGGCGCGCGTCAGCCCTCCGGCGCCCAGTTTGATTCCGCCGAAATACCGTACCACCGCCACCGCCGCGTTCACAAGACAACGCACGCGCAAATTTTCCAGAATAGGCATGCCGGCCGTGCCCTGCGGTTCGCCGTTATCCGAAAACCTCTGCAGATTCCCCTGCTTATCGGCAACGTACGCATAACAGATATGCGTGGCGAACGGGTGCTCGTCTTTCAGCGCCGCAAGAAACGCTTTCGCCTCTTCCTCGCTTTCAACCCGCGCCGAATACGTGATAAATCTCGATTTTTCAATGATTTTTTCCGTCGGTTCGCTGTGTAAAATGGTAATCGTCCGCCGCATACCCCGCACTTTTTCAAAATTTCTTTACAAAAAAGCCGACTGTTCCGCCGGCTTTTTTCGCGGGCTATCCGCGCCCGTCCGCTTTATTTCACAATCACTTTCACTCGTACTTTCTTGCCTTTCTGCAAAACGAACTCGCTTTCCGGAACGGGCATGTTCTCGTCGGTAACTTTTTCCTCGTTCACCGCAACGCCGCCCTGCGCGATCAGTCTGCGCGCTTCGCCTTTCGATTTGCACACGCCGCACAGCACCATGGCGTCCACCACCGTCTGCGCGCCTTCGGCAACCTTTTCAAGCAGTTCGCCCTCGCCGCCCGCAAACGCGGCTTTCGCCTGCTGCCGCGCCGTTTCCGCCTTTTCTTCGCCGTGCACTTCCTTCGTCAGCTCGTAGGCAAGTACCTCTTTCGCACGGTTGATGCGCTCGTCTTTGTAGCGGCACAATTCTTCGATTTCTTCCACCGGCAGATACGTTAAAAGTTTCAGACACTTTTCCACGTCCGCGTCGTCGATGTTCCGCCAGTACTGATAAAATTCGTACGGAGAAGTTTTGTTTTCGTCCAGCCACACGGCGCCCTTCGCCGTCTTGCCCATCTTCTTGCCGTCCGAAGTGGTTAAAAGCGTAAACGTCATCGCATAGGCGGGCTTTCTTTCTTTGATGCGGATTAAATTCGCCCCCGCCAGAATGTTGCTCCACTGGTCGTCGCCGCCCAGTTCCAGCGAACAATTATACTTGCGGTTCAACACCAGAAAGTCGTACGCCTGCATCAGCATGTAGTTGAATTCCAGAAAGGAAAGCCCGCGTTCCAGCCGTTGCTTGAAGCACTCCGCCGTAAGCATCTTGTTCACGGAGAAATGCGCGCCGATTTCGCGCAGGAAGTCCACATAGTTCAAATCCAGCAGCCAGTCGGCGTTATTCACCACAATCGCGCCGTTTTCGCCCTCGAAATCGATGAACCGCGCCATCTGTTTTTTAAAACACGCCACGTTGTGTTCCACCGTCTCGCGCGTCATCATCTGCCGCATGTCCGTGCGCCCGGAAGGGTCGCCCACCATGCCCGTGCCGCCGCCGATTAAAATAATCGGCTTGTGCCCCGCCTGCTGCATGTGGTGCATGGCGATCAGCGTTAAAAAGTGCCCTACGTGCAAAGAATCCGCCGTGGGATCAAACCCGATATAAAACGGCACGCTCTCCTTGCCGAGTTTTTCGTACAGCTCGTCCTCGAACACCGTCTGTTTGATGAAGCCGCGCTTTCTGAGTGTATCCATGATATTTTCAGCCATTGCAATCTCTCCTTGTCTGCGATACTGATGTAAATTCGTATAAAAAAACGGCTTGCGCATAAGCAAACCGTTACGAGGCGATTTTTGTTCCGCGGTATTCCTTCTTTCCGGGCAACCGCCGCCGACACGATTCTTTTCTTATGCGCTTAAATCCGCTCACCGTCGCAATAATAGTAAGCGTAGATGTAATACATACCGTTTTCGCATAAGAAAGTTTTCATAGCTAAAGTTTACTCTATTTTTCGCCGCGTGTCAAGCAAAAAGCAATCGTAACGGCAGAGAATTTCGCCCGCGGCAAGAAAATTTTTACATTTCGTAATTATTTTCGCCCTTTCATACCGCCGCCCGTCGTCGCTCCCCTCGGCAAGCAACCCCGAAGCGCGCCGCTTATACGCACGCCGTTTCGCATGCAGCCGCCGCCCGCGCGTTTTTGCCGCAGGCAAACAAATCGCACGCGAACAGCCGCGCCCGGGCTTCCGCCTCGCTTTCTTCGCGGATGTTGCGCAGAATTCTGTAATTGAGTTCGTTTTCCCGCGCCGAATCGCTTCCCGCGCGTTTTTTCGCTTCCGCCGCCCGCCGCGCCGCGTTCTCCGCCCGAACGATCGAATTTTTCATTGCTTCCAAGCCGTACATCATATCCGTTTTTCCTCCGCAGTCGCGCAAAAATTCAATTTTTTTTGCCGTCCGACCATATTTTTATGCTTTTCGAATATATTTTATCACAAAAAACTTGACATACGCCTGCGCTTTTTATAAAATAATTAGTGAAAATTAAAAAAATTTTTACGGAGGCACCTAATGAAATTCGACATTGCCACGGATATGCTTTTCGAACTTCTGAATCACCGCAAACTGACGGCGCAATATTTCGCGCAAAAATACAAAATTTCCGTCCGCACGGTGTTCCGCTATGTAGACGTGCTTTCCCTGAACGTTCCCGTAGAAACGCAGTCCGGGCGGACGGGAGGCATTTATATTTCGGACGCCTACAAACTGCCCGTCGGCTTGCTTACGAAAGAGGAATACGAAGCGGCGGACGAAGCGCTGGAAGCCATGTATTCGCAGCTGCCCGAAGAACGTTTTTTAAACGTACGCAAAAAGCTCGCCGCGCAAAGAAAAACCGACGAAAAACAGCTTTTCTTTTCGGGCGAGGCGAATTATCTTTTAATCGACAGCGGCTCGTGGGGAGATTCGAAATCGCTTTCCGAAAAAATCCGCCTGTTCGAAAACGCGGCGAAAAACCGCGAAGTCATCGAAATCGACTATGTTTCGCGCGAGGGCAAGCGCACGGTGCGTAAAACGGAGCCGCATATTTTAATTTACAAACAGAACGTCTGGTACGTATACGCGTTCTGTCGCATGCAACAGGCGTTCCGCCTCTTCCGTATCGGGCGGGTGTATTCCGCGTTTTTAACGGGCGAAACGTTTACCCGCCGCGAAATCACGCGCGACGATATTCCGCTGCACTACTGGGATTCCCCCGCCGGCGCGCTCGTAAAACTGGAAGTAAAAAAATCCGCCTATGCCGACGTGCAGGACTGGCTCGGCTGCGAAAATCTGCGCCCGCTCCGCGAAAGCGAAGGCGCAAAGAACAGCGCGGAAAGCGAAGCGAAAAACGCAACAAACGCCCCCGACGGAACAAACAAAGAGATATGGATTGCCGAAGCCACGCTGCCCGTAGACGACGTGCTGGCAAAAAAAATACTCAGCCTCGGCGCGGGCGTAAAAGTGCTGGAACCCGCGGAATTGCAAAAAAAGACGGCGGAACTTGCCGCCGCCGTCGCCGAAGTTTATTCGTAATGCCGAAGTTTATTCGTAAATAGTCGCCGTCTTTTCACGCGCGGGCGCACGCACATGCACGCGAACGCACGCAGACGGGCGCACTTATAAAATCACGGTTACCGCTGTTTCCCGCAGGTTATTTAATCAGGTCGCCCTCTTCGCGGATAAATCTTTTAATCGCCGCAAACGATTCGTCCGAAATCACGTGTTCGATGCGGCACGCGTCCTCCGCGGCAACGTCGTCGGGCACGCCCAGCCTTTCGAACAAATCGGAAAGCACGGTGTGGCGCTCGTAAATTTTTTCCGCCACGGCTCGCCCGGATTCGGTCAGCGTGATAAACCCGTTTTCGTCCACGTTGATAAAGCCGCCCTCTTTTAAATGCTTCATCGCTCTGGAAATACTCGGCTTTGAAAATCCGCGGTACTCCCCGATGTCGATCGAACGCACGTTTCCTATCTCGCGCGATAAGCGCAAGATACATTCGAGATACATTTCCCCCGATTCCTGTAACTGCATAATATCTCCCTGCGGCACGGAAAACTTTGCGTTTCCGCGCCTGTTTTTTAAAGTATAACATACTTTTTTGTATTTTACAACAAAAAACCGTTCGTTTTTCCCTGATTTTTTGCGTTTTTCACATTTATAAACCGCCGTCGGCTTTATGCGTTCCCGATTTTCCGGTTTTTTTCATCACGCTCCTCACCGCCGAAATCAGCAAGACGGGAATAATCATTACCGCACATAACACCGCGGTTACAAAAATTTCCGTCGCGCTTTTCAAATCGGCTACGCAATCCTCGCGCCCCTTATTCACCGCGCACAACCGAATCGCAACATACACCGCTTCGCATACCTACGACTACGGCGAATATTACAAAAAACTATTTATATATTTTGTAAATAGTTCCCCACTCAAAGCACCTAAATTCATTAAGATCAGAAAACTTGAGTTTTGTTTTTCCTTTGTCGGGGAATTCCTTATCTTCAACAGAGGCAAAGAAAAGTTTAATAATGTGATTTTCGTTGAGCAAATAACTTACAACTTCTCTGATTGTTTCAAATATTGAGTTCAATCCGTTGTAATTATCCACTTCTGGATTCTTAAATTCGTTTAATGGTTTCAAAAATGGTGTCCACATACTATCAAAATAATAGTTCACTCCCTCAACATTTTTTACTTTGCCAATATAACGAAAATTTACATCCCTTACATTATTTTTTTTAAAACATTCCTTTATCTTAAACTGTTGTTGCTTTGATAATCGACAGTTAGTATTTAAAAATAATTCAGTACTCATTTTATTACCTATTCATAAGAGAAATATAATTATTTCCCTCTTTCACCGTTTTTCTTGTAGCGGGAGCCGCAATCAGCAGAAAAAGCGTAAAAAACAAAATCAACACATACAGCCATTTTACTTTCAGTCGCTCGCCGCGAAATTCGTTCGTTTCGTTCATCGTCCGCCCCTTTTGTATTCGTATTTCCGGCGAAAAAACGCATTTTCGTCTTTTGCACTCTTTCCCCGATAAAAATATGTAACCGTAAATTTTCGCCGCGAAACGTTTTTACCGTTTTTTACCGAGAAACGCTTCCCTTTCCCGTCCCGATATTTTCCCCATTTTTCCCTCGTGAAAAAATTTTTTTACTTTTTTTCACAAGTTCCCCGTTTTTCTCTTGACAAACTTATCATATTTGCATATAATAGATAATGGTTAGCGAGGGCTAACCTATAAATCCTTCATTCGGTTAGCGAAAAGCAACCAAAACGCGACAAACGAAAACACAGGAGCTAAAAAAGAAATGATGCCTTTATTGATGGCGAACGCAGGCGAAGAAAACATTATCAAAAAAATCGGCGGATTGCCCGAAATGAAAAAGCACCTTTCCGACCTCGGCTTCGTGGTAGGCGGCACCGTTACGGTGGTAACCTCCATGGCGGGCAACGTGATTGTAAACGTAAAAGATACGCGCGTGGCGCTTGCCAAAGAAATGGCGCAGAAAATTTACATATAATTGCGCCCTGCGGCAGCGCCGCTTTGCAAAATCGGAAAAAATAAAAAAACTGTATAAGGAGAAAACACAATGCAGACGTTGAAAGAAAGCAAAATCGGCTCGTCGCTCAAAGTAGTAAAAATCGAAGGCGAAGGCGCAATCAAACGGCGGATTATGGATATGGGCATCACGAAAGGCACCGTGCTCGTCATAAGAAAGGTAGCCCCCCTCGGCGATCCCATTCAGATTACGCTTCGCGATTACGAGCTTTCTCTTCGTAAAGCCGACGCCGAAAAAATTCTTGTGGAAGAAGTTCAGGCGTAAGCGCTTTTAAAAACCAAATTCGGAAATCATTAAAAAATCAAAACGGAGGCACCTATATGGATTTAAGAATTGCTCTCGCGGGCAATCCCAACAGCGGTAAAACCACGTTGTTCAACGCCCTCACCGGCTCGAACCAATTCGTGGGAAACTGGCCGGGGGTTACCGTGGAAAAGAAAGAAGGCAAGCTGAAAAAACATGACGGCGTTACGGTGGTAGACCTTCCCGGCATTTATTCGCTTTCCCCCTACACCCTCGAAGAAGTGGTTGCGCGTAACTACCTCATCGACGAAAAGCCGGACGTAATTTTAAACATCGTCGACGGCTCGAACCTCGAAAGAAACCTGTATCTTACCACGCAGCTGATGGAAGCGGGCTTGCCCGTCGTCATCGCCATCAACATGATGGACGTCGTGAGAAAGGCGGGTGATAAAATCAACATCGACGAACTTTCCCGTCAGCTCGGCTGCAAAGTGGTGGAAATTTCCGCGCTGAAAAACGAAGGCATCATGGAAGCGGCGGAAGCTGCAATCGCCGCGGCGAAAGCAGGTAAAACCGTTCCTCATCACACCTATTCGGGCGTTGTGGAACACGCCATCGCGCACATCGAAGAAGCGGCGGTACATAACCTGCCCGAAAACGAGCAGCGCTGGTACGCGGTGAAACTCTTCGAACGCGACGAAAAGGCGCGCGCGAAACTCAACCTGCCTCAGGAAACGCTCGATCATATCGAAACCGACATCGTTGCGGCGGAAAAAGAACTGGACGACGACGCGGAAAGCATCATCACCAACGAGCGCTACGTATTCGTCGGCGAAGTCATCAAAGCCTGCTATAAAAAGAAGAGCAAGATAAAAATGACCACGTCCGATAAAATCGACCGCGTTTTAACGCACCGTATCTGGGCGCTTCCCATTTTCGCGGTGATTATGTTCCTTGTATACTTCATTTCCGTAACCACGGTGGGCGGCTGGGCTACCGACTGGGTGAACGACGGCGTGTTCGGCGACGGCTTCCACCTTCTCGGCATCGGTCAGAGCAAATACGAAACGGCTTCCGAAGATTACGGCGGCGCCGACGAAGTGCTTTCCGCTTACATAGACTTTGCGAAAGAAAAAGGCTACAACACCGAATCTTTAGAAGCGGCAATCGATTCCGAAAACGAAAATTTCGATGCGGAAGCGGCAAAAACGGCGGTTGCGAAATTTGTAGAGGACGTGAAAACGCTTGACGGCTATGCGGAAATCACCTACACCGTAACCGACGAAGAAACGCTTGTGGAAAGCGAAAAAACCGCTTACTACAACGTTACCACGAAAGATGCCCCCTATTCCCTTACCATGGTAAACGACATTCTCGTCGAATACGAGTTTGCGGAGCCCGATCCCGCGAATTACGGCGTATGGGTGATGGGTATCCCCGCGCTTGCCACCGAAGGGCTTGAAAAAGCGGGTTGCGCGGCTTGGCTGCAAAGCCTTCTCGTCGACGGCATCATCGGCGGCGTAGGCGCGGTGCTCGGTTTCGTCCCTCAGATTTTCGTACTTTTCATCTTCCTTGCTTTTCTCGAAGGCTGCGGCTACATGGCGCGTATCGCGTTCGTACTCGATAGAATCTTCCGTAAATTCGGCTTGTCCGGCAAATCGTTTATCCCCATGCTGATCGGCACGGGCTGCGGTATCCCCGGCATCATGGCTTCGCGTACGATTGAAAGCGAGCGCGACAGACGTATGACGATTATGACGACGACGTTCATCCCCTGCGGCGCGAAAGTACCGTTCATCGCGATGATCGCGGGCATTGTGTTCGGCGGCGCATGGTGGGTTGCCCCCTCGGCGTACTTCCTCGGTATGGGCGCCATCATTATTTCCGGTATCATTCTTAAAAAGACGAAGGCCTTCGCGGGCGATCCCGCTCCGTTCGTTATGGAGCTTCCCGCATACCACCTTCCCTCTGTGAAGAACGTGCTTCGCAGCATGTGGGAAAGAGGCTGGTCGTTCATCAAGAAAGCGGGCACGATCATTCTGCTTTCCACCGTGGTTATCTGGTTCTTGAGCCGCTTCGGCTGGGCGGAAGGCTCGTTCGGACTTCTCGACGAAGAGGCCATCGACGGCAGCATTCTCGCGAAGATCGGCAACGCGCTGAAATGGATTTTTGCTCCTCTCGGATTCGGCAACTGGCAGGCAACCGTGGCTTCGGTTACGGGACTTGTGGCAAAAGAAAACATCGTTGCCACGATGGGTATTCTCTACGGCGACAGCGCAGGAATCGCTGCGGCGTTCACGAAGATCAGCGGCTATTCGTTCCTTATCTTCAACCTGCTTTGCGCACCCTGCTTCGCGGCAATCGGCGCAATCAAGCGTGAAATGAACAACCCGAAATGGACATGGGGCGCCATCGGATATCAATGCGGCTTTGCGTATGTGATTTCGTTCATCTTCTACAACGTGTTCTCTATGTTCAATCATAACGCGGTAGGCGGCTTCGTAGGCGTGCTTACGTTCATCATCGCCCTTGCGCTGATTGCGGGCATCGTGTACCTGCTGGTGCGCCCCTATAAAGAAGCGGAACACCTTGAACAAAAGGTAAAAGTAACGAAATAATCCCTGCTTTTCCCCTCTCCCCGAATCCGCAACTTTCGGGGAGAGGATTTCTTTATCGGCAAATACAAACCGCCGTCCCTTGCTTTCCCCTTTGGGGAGAGCGGCGAGCGAATGCGAACCGATAGCGGTCTGTTTCAATTCTCCGTCTTTTCGCAGCTTCCCCTTGGGGGGAGGCTCCTTGCGAAGCAAGGCGGTGAGGGGTGTCGTTATCCGCATCCCCGCAAGCAGAGCGGCGAGCAACTTCAACACTTGCTTTCCCCTTTGGGGAGAGTGGCGAGCAACCGCGAGCCGAGAGAGGTCTGCTTAAAACTTATCCCCCCCCCCTGCATGTCTGCAAAAAATACACTTTTTCAAACCGTTTAAAATGCAGAAAAAATACTTACAATAAACTAAGGAGGTTCTTTTTATGTGGCAATGGATTCGGAACAACCCGGCAACAATCATTATCTCCGTGATTTTATTCGCGGCGCTTGCGGCAATCGCCGTAAAACTGATTAAAGATAAAAAACAGGGCAAATCCTCTTGCGGCGCGGGCTGCAAGAGCTGCGCGCTGTGCGGCAAATGCCACGGCGGCTGCGTTTCTCCCGAAGAACAACAGAAAATGATGGAAGAGGCGAAACAACGTCTTGCGGCAAAAGAAGCGGTACGGCAGGCAGCAAAAGCCGCCGCAACGGCACAACAAGAGGCACAACAAACGACGCCCGCCGCAACGGATTCCCCCGCGCAACAACAAGCCCCCCGCGAGGAAAAATAAAATCCGGTAAATCTCTCACGCTCCCCTTCTATCGCTTGCCTCGCAGAATGGCGAACGACAAGCCGAGAGAGGTTTCCCGAAAACTCAAACAACAATGACAACACAACAAAATCCGGCTTGCGCTGTTTACGCAAGCCGGATTTTTGTCAAACTTCAACCAAACGATTCGATTTTCGCCGAATCGGCACTTCTGCTTTTTATCGAATCAGATCCTTAATCACTTCTCCCGCAATGATCAGCCCCGCCACCGACGGCACAAACGCGTTGCTGCCCGGCACCTGTCGGCGCTGCGTGCATTTCCGAACCGTTCCCGGCGGACAGATGCAGTTCTCCCGACAACTGATCGACATATCCTCAATCGGCGTCATCGGCGGCTCTTTGGAATACACAACCTTTAATTTTTTAACGCCTCGGCGCTTAAGTTCGCGCCGCATCACCTTTGCCAGCGGACACACCGAAGTTTTATAAATATCCGCCACTTCAAAAGCCGTGGGGTCCATTTTATTCCCCGCGCCCATAGAACTGATAATCGGGGTACCGGCGGCATTCGCGTTCATGACAAGCGCGATTTTTCCCGTTACGGTATCAATCGCGTCAACCACATAGTCATACTTCGAAAAATCGAACTCTCCCGCCGTTTCGGGCGTATAAAAGGTTTTATAGGTATTCACAACCGTATCGGGGTTTATCTCGTGAATCCTTTCGGCGGCAACGTCTACTTTATATTTTCCGACGGTTTTACGGGTAGCAAAAATCTGCCGGTTTATATTTGTGAGGCAAACTTTATCGTCGTCGATTAAATCTATCGCGCCTAAACCGGAACGCACCAGCGCTTCCACGGTATAGCCGCCCACTCCGCCTATGCCGAAGACGGCGACGCGCGCTCCGGTAAGTTTTTTCATTGCTTCATTGCCAAGCAACAGCTCTGTTCTTGAAAATTGATTCAGCATTTATTCCTGTTTACTCCGTTTGAATCCGTATTTAAAAAATCTCCGCTTCTTTGCTCTCCCCTTTTTCGCTTTTTCTCTTGGGCGAGAAAAGCGCGAAAAACCCTACGGTAGCGGGAATCTTTGCCTTAAATTCAGCCTTCCCCTCGGGGGGAAGGTGGCAAGGCGTAGCCTTGACGAATGAGGGGCGGTTCGCAACCGAACGGCAGCCCGGTGTCGCCGCACGGCGACGGATGAGGGGCATAACTTGTTTTCCGTTGCCGCTTCTCGGCTTTCCACTTTTTCGCTTTTTCTCTTGGGCGAGAAAAGCGCGAAAAAACCTACGGTAGCGGAAATCCTTGCCTTAAATTGAGCCTTCCCCCCGGGGGGAAGGTGGCAAGGCGTAGCCTTGACGAATGAGGGGCAGTTCGTAACCGAACGGCAGCCCGGTGTCGCCGCACGGCGACGAATGAGGGGCGCAACTTGTTTTCCGTTGCCGCTTTTTGCTCACACTTTTTACGCTTAAAAATTTTTTAAATTTATTGTTTTCTACTTGACTTTTATTTGCAGATATTATTTATTGAATTTATATCAATAAAATATTTCTTTGAATTTTCTTCATCTACATATACAACAACAAAACTTCCAACCGCGATCATCTTTTGCTTGTCATATAAAAACCGGGTTTTATAATAATTCCCTATACTATCCACGCAAACAAGACTCGCCGGATGTTTTCCAAAAACACGTAAATTCTGACGATAATCAAATTCCTTTATTATAGCAATTAATCTGTTTCCTTTCGATTTATTGCAATTAAATTTATTGATAACTATTGCAACAAGACAAGCAATACTGCAAATAATACATATACTACCACCAACAAAAAATAAAGTTTGCGGGATTGTATTGAATTTAGAATAAGTTATTTTACTTGGATTATTAGGTAAGTACGATATTGTTATCATATCCCCTTCGCGCAGTCCGTCAGAATAATAATCCAACTCTCTTGTATATGTGGTATTTTGAACAGTATATTTTACGTAAACAGATATTTCCTCTCTGCCTTTTGAGTCATAATTCTTTTCAATGAGAACAATTTCCGCTTGCGTTGTTTTTCCATTTTTCTTAAACTCCGATGTCCGCGAAGTTAAATAAATGCCAACCAAGAGAAATATTACCCCACAAACCAAACAAATAAAGAATAATTTTGTTTTTGATTTCTTCACTTTTAATCACTCATTATATAGCGTAATGCTTATCATTGTTTCATATTAAAACTTCTCTTTCGTAAACAGACGGAAGAAGCAGGCGCAATCGTCCAGCCAGCGCGAATTGCGTTTCAGCCATGCGTTTTCGGCATTCACTTCCATATCGCACGTGCTCGCGCCGTGGTGTCCCTGCGGATACACGTGCAATTCGTACGGAATCTTGCGCTTCGCCAGCTGCAACGCAAACAGCAGCGAATTTTCCGAAGGCACGCAGTCATCTTCCGCCGTCGTCCAAAGGAACGCGGGCGGCGTGTTCTCCGAAACCGCTTCGTCCAGATTCAGCTTTTTCAGAAGCTCCGTTTTCGCCTCTTCGGTATAGCCCTGCAACAAATTCTCGTGCGAACCGGCATACCCCGTTTTCGCGGAAATTACGGCGTACGAAAGCCCCACGGCCAACGGCTTGCAATTCAGTTTCTTCCCGGTAATCTCTTCGATATTCTGCCACTCCGCGGCAAGGTCCGCCGTCAGATGTCCGCCCGCGGAAAATCCCACCGCAAACACCTCGTCGGGGTTTACGTGCATTTCCTTCGCGTGCTTTTTAACATAGTCCGTCGCTGCGGCAAGCTCCGTCAGCTGTTCGGGGTACGCATATTCGCCGTCCGAAGCCGTCAGATACGTTAAAATAAACGTCTGAAATCCGCGCGCAAAAAATCCGGAAGCCACAGGTTCTCCCTCGCGCTTGCTCACCATCCAGTATGCCCCGCCCGGCACCACAATGACGGCAGGTCTTGTCCACGCTTCGTTCGCCGCGGGGTCGTCGTATATGTCGCCGCATAAAATCGCCGTCAGCTTACCGCCTTCCGTGCCGTATTCTTTTTTTAAATCCACTTCAAAAGTTTTCATAATCCAACCTCTTTTTCGTATATATTCAAAGCCGCAGCTTTGTGTTTTTCTGTATTTCCGTCGGCGCAAATGCAATCGTCGTGCCCGCGTCCTCCGGGCGGAACGTATTTAAAACGCGTATCGGAATCCCCGCGCCGCAGGCAATCTCCGCCGCTTCGCCGTGCAGTACGCCCGCACCCGATTCCCAGCGGAACCGCGCCGCAAATTCCGCATACGTTAAAAACGGCAGCGCCGCCGTCCGCGGCTGCGTTTTCGGGTTATCCGCAAACACGCCGCTTACGTCCGTCCAGTTTTCGTACAGGTCGGCACGCACGCCCCGCGCAATCACCGCCCCCGTAATATCCCCGCCGCCGCGGGGAAACGTATGTATACCGCCTTGCGCGTCCGCGCCGTAAAAACCGGGAATCACCGCGCGCTTCATGCCGCAAAGCCGCCCGCGCACGATTTCGTACGTCTTTTCGTCCAACCGTCCGTCGGGGGAAAAGCGTATCGTTTCTTCCGCGTCCGCAAACGGCATGCCCAGAAGATACGCGAAAATTTTCGCCGAAAGATATTCCCCGCGCGAAGCCGCGTATGCCTCGTTCCCGCCCCGAAAAATTTTCTCCTCTATGCCGTCCAGTTCCGCTTTCAGCCCGTTTAAAAACCGCCCGTCCGCCGCCGTTTCTCTGGCAAGCGATAAAAACCTGCCGCAAACCTCGCCGAACGCCCGTTTAAAATCGCCTGAGCGGTTTTCTTTCGCCGCTCCCGCCGCCGCATACAATACGTCCGTAATTTTCGTATCGCCTTCGAATCGCTTTCCGGGCGCCGAAACCACGATGTATCGTCGCGCCTCGTTGCTTTTTATAATTGCCTGCACGCGCTTTGCCGCGTTCCCGTCCGCCACGGACGTCCCGCCGAATTTGCATACGATTTTTCCCATGCCGCTTTTTACCGCCCCGATAGTCTTTTGCCGAATCGGCTATACTATCAGTATATGCGGCGCGCAAACCGGAAAGGCACCCCGTTTTTTTGCGGACGCGCTACTACCCGGCGCACAACTACCGGGCGGGCGGCGCTGTCGCGGCGCTAATCATACGCGGCGCTATCGCGCTGCCAGGCCGCGCCTGCCGTGTCTCCCGGCAAACCGCGCGGCAACGCGGCGGAAAAACCGAAAAACACTTACATATTCAGCATCATCGCGGCAAGCACCGCCAGCGCCAGACAAACCAACTTAATCCACAATTTTTCAACGAAAATTCTTTTCAAAAAATTCACGAATTTCATTTCACGATTCCTCTCGACTTTTTATCCGCAAGCGGCAGTTCCTGCCAGTAATAATCGCGCAGCGCCGAAAGCAGCATGTCGTAATCGGCGTACCGCTGTACGTTGCCCTGCTTGATGATGGAAATAATGCCCGTCTCTTCCGAAACCACCAGCGATACCACGTTGGCAACTTCCGTAATGCCGATGCCCGCGCGATGCCGCGTACCGAAATCTTTGGGGTAGTTTGTTTTCTGCGTCAGCGGCAGAAAGCACCCCGCCGCCTGAATCTTATGCCCCTTTAAAATCATGGCGCCGTCGTGCAAAGGCGCTTTCGGGAAGAAAATACCCTCTATCAGCTGCGTGGAAATATCCGCGTCCGTCCTTACGCCGCTCTGCAAAACCTGCTTCGGCAGATTGCCCTTCGAAAGCACGATCAGCGCTCCCACGTTGTTTTTGGACATATTCTGCAGCGCGCGGATAATATCGGCGATGCACCGCTCCGCCGATTCCGTGCCGGGCACGCTGTCTTTCGCGGAAATCATTTCGTTCAGTATCGTTTTATCCGTATGCGAATCCCAGAGGCTCTTTTTGATTTCCACGTTGAACATAATCAGCATAAACGCGGAAAGAATCAGCAAAAAGTACAGATAGAACTGCGCGTCCAAAAAGTCCACCGCGTACGAAAGCACGCCCACGATAACAATCATCGCCCAGTAAGCGATCATCATACGCGTGGCGTCGTTTTCTTTCAGCGTTCTCGATACGAACGTAAACATCAGAAACAACGCCGCGATTTCCGCAACGTAGATTCCCCGAAAGCCCGTAAAAAATTCGCCCGCGCTCTTCGCCCATGCGGCAAAGCCCGTCGCTTCCGCCAGAAGCATATTCGCCATAACCTATCCTCCGTTCCTTTTCCTTCGTAATTTTTAAGCGCGCGTTCTTTCGCGCCCGCTCAGTCGCCAAGCAGCAATTTCGCTTTCGCTTCCTTGAACGCCGCGCCCGCCGTCAGGGCGCCGCTTCTTATTCTTCCCAGCGCCGAAAACAGATACTCGTAGCATTCGTACACTTTTTTTCTGCCCGTTTCGCCTGCCTGCCTGCGGTTCTTTTTCACGGCATATTCGTTCATGCCGAGGTTCGCCGCAATCTCTTTCTCGCTTCCCGAAGCCGTACTCACCTCGTACAGCGTTCTGAAATACGAACATAAAGAAGAAATCAGCGCGTTCTCGTCGAATCCCTTCGTAAACAGCTCCGAAGCAATCCTTTCGAATTTCTCCGCGTTTTTCGCCGCCAGCGCGTTGGAAAGCTCGTAAATCTTATACGCGCTGTCGGGGTACACGATTTCGTCCACAATCGTATCCGAAAGCGGTTCGCCTTTCGCCAGGCAGTACAATATCAGCTTTTCCGTCTCCTTCGAAATGCGGCTCATATCGTACACGCAGTATTCCGCAACTCTGCCGCAGGTAGCCGCGTCCGCCGCCACTCCCGCGCGTTTCAAAGTCAGAAATATCCACTTCACCACCGTCTGTTCGTCGCTTTTCCCGCAATCCACAACGGTGATTCCTTTTTTCGCAGAAAGCTTTGCCGCGCCGTTTTTCGTTTTCGCCGCGTTCACGATCGCCACCGTTACCCCCGGCGCGGGGTTATCAACCACGGGTTTCAGCACGGACTCGTATTCCTTTTCCGTCGGATACCATTCCGTAACCCGCACCAGCCTCCGTTCGCTTAAAAACGGATAGGAAGCGCACGCCGAAACAAACGCGTTTTTATTGTTTTTCAGCGCCGCGCCCTCAAACGTGGCGTAATCCAGCGTTTTATCCGCCACGAAACGGCCGAGCAGCAGATTCACGCCGCCGTCGCGGAAGTACGCCTCTTCGCCCTCGAAGAGATACACGCTCTGCGCCCCGTTCTCGTCGGTAAATTTTCTGAAATCCACGTATTTCATAGCAGTATTATAGCACACATCTTTTTAAAACGCAAGAATCCGCGCCGCGCTTTCGCCATTTTTTACAGGAAAAACCCGGCGGAACATACAAACAGCCCCGCAAAAATCCCCGCAACCCGCACACGGTAGCGCAAATTCACCTTATCTCCCGCGCAAAGGCACGCCCCGTAATACCCGACAAGCGAAACCGCCGAAAACGGAAATTCTATCGCGAACGCCGAAAAATCCGCCGCATAAAACAGCGTGCTCAGCCCCGAAAGCGCCAAAGACGGCAGATACAACGCCGCGCCCGCCAGCGGCGGCACCGCCGCGGCAACCGCGGCAAGCGCCAGAAACACGGGAAACGCCGCCGAAACAAGCGGCACGATAAAAACGTTCAGAAGCAGCGAAACCCCCGATACGTACCCGAAGCAACGGCACATCACGGGCAGCGTTACCGCCGTTGCACCCAGCGATACCGAAACCGCCGCCACCGCCCCGCGCAGCGCCTTTCTACCTCTTCCGCGCGCGGGAATCCACGCCGAAAGCAGCCGCGAAATCACGGGCGACAAACTTAAAATTCCCGCCACGGCGCCGAACGAAAGCAGAAATCCCGCGTCGAAAATCGCCGCAGGCGATACCGCCTGCACCAACGCCGCCGCTTTGCCCATGCTCTCCGCCGAATCGCGCTTGCCGCCGAACAATTTATCCGCATAAAACGCAAGACACATCACGATCGCGCGCGCCACGCTTGCCGAAAACCCGCAAATGCCCCCGTAAAACGCCAGCACACCCGCCGCAATCAGCCATTTCGCCGCGCCGGGCAACGCACGCCGTTTCGAAAAAATCGCAAGCAAAAAGGCGAACAACGCGCCTACGTGCAAGCCCGAAACCGCAAAAATATGCGCCACGCCGCCGTAACGGAAGCTATCCAGCAGCTCGCCGTCCATCTCCGCCGTATCGCCCGTCAAAACCGCCGTGCCCAGCGCGTACGCTTCGGGCGAAGCCGACTTCTTCAACGCCTCTTTCAGCCGCAAACGCATGCGCGTAAACAGCCCCGCGGCGTTTCCGATCACGCGGAAGTTTTTACAAGCCGCCGCCTCGTAGCGCAAATCCCGCCGCCACTCGTAGGCGCGGTTTTCTCTCCCGTTTTCCTCGTCCGTCCAGGCGGTGTTCGCCGAAATTTCCGCGTTGAACGCCACCATGCTCCCCTCGTCCGCGATTTTCTTACTTCCCGCCGCGTACATGTACAACGCCAGTTTCCCCTCTGCCGCGCGCCCGTCGAACGATACGTTTTTCAGCATATACCACACGCCTTTATCCGTTTCGCGCGATTCTTCCACCAGCGCCGTTACGTACGTTATTCCGCTTACGTCCGCCGCCGATTCGTACCGCGCCGCGTACAGATAAAAATCGCCTGCGCCCGCAAAAAAGCCGACGCACACGGCGAAAAACCGCGCCAACCGCACCCGCCATCGTTTTGCCGGACATTCCGCCGCTTCGTTTCCGAGGGTAAAACACGCGCAAGCCGCCGCAAAAATCAGTCCCGCCGCCAGCGGCGCCGCCGCGGCGCGCACCCCGTAAAAGCGCAGCTTTACGGCAAACAGAATACCGACGGCAATCGCAACCGCACACGACAAAGCGGGACGGAAATTAAACAGCCGTCCCGCAAATATTCTATGCCAACCGCGCGCGGAAACATTCCCGCGCATTTCCCCGTCTTTCGTAAAAATCCCCCCGGATTACGCCAGAAACTTTTCCACCAACGTCAGAATCGCCGCTTTCTGTTCGGGCGTCAGCTTTTTGAAATGCTGCAACAGCTCCATATCCTGCCTGTACTGCGCGGGGTCGTGATAGAAAAACTCTTCGGGCGTTTTCCCGCACACTTCAATCATATCCAGCAGCGCCGAAAGCGACGGCTCGAAACCGCCTTTCTGCGCTTCAAGCGCATTGATATAGCTTCCGCTTTTTCCTATCCGCCCGCTGAGCTCACGTGCGGACAAATTTGCTTCGGTTCGCATCAGGCTTATGCGAAGTATTATTTCTTGAATCGACATTCTTAGCTCCTATAAACATATTATAGAAGTTAATGATTGAAAATATGATTAGTGTCAAGCGGTAATATCGTGTGATACTCGATATTTTGACAAATATCAATAATAATATGGTGTAACACAAATATATATAAGCAAAAAAGGCTTCCCCTTGGGGGGGAAGCTGTCAACATAGTTGACTGATGAGGGGCGTACCTTGTTCGATTTTTTTGCTCTAATAACAGGCTCAGCCTTTTTCAAGGCTTCCCCTCGGGGGGAAGCTGTCAACGTAGTTGACTGATGAGGGGCGTACCTTGTTTTCTCATAGCCGGTATTATAGAAATAAAATAAGCCGATATTATAGAAATAATAAAGGCTTCCTTCAAGGAAGCCGAAATCAATATACAGGAATATATTTTAAAATATCTTCGCAAACGCCGCGAAAATTTTTCTTGATTTCAAGATTGCTATATCGTAAGACTTTAATCCCCAAATCCGTAAAATACTTCGTCCGTTCTTTATCGTAAGCATCGCCGACATCGGAAAAATGTTGCGAGCCGTCCAGTTCTATCGCCACTTTATACTGCGCGCAATAAAAATCGGCGATATAATTGCCGAAAACTTTCTGGCGGTTTATCGTAACGGGCAACTCCTTTAAAAACTCATACCAGAGTTTCTTTTCCTCTTTCGTCATACCCGCGCGCAAATCTTTTGAAAACCGCGTTAATTCCGTATTTTTATGTCGTTTCATTTTTTTCGGTATTCAAATTCTATCCCTTATTTTTCAAGGCTTCCCCTTGTCTGCTGAAAATTGTTAGCCTTTTTCAAGGCTTCCCCTTGGGGGGAAGCTGTCAACATAGTTGACTGATGAGGGGCGTACCTTGTTCGATTTTTTTTGCTCTAATAACAGCCTCAGCCCTTTTCAAGGCTTCCCCTTGCCTACTGAAAATTGTCAGCCGCTTCGCAAGGAGCTTCCCCTCGGGGGGAAGCTCCTTGCGAAGCGAGGTGATGAGGGGCAGCCGATTTTCCACAATGCAAGGTGATGAAGAAAAGCCTGCTTTTCTTTTTTGTTTGAAAAATTGCCTTAACAAAATTTTTCGAACAAAGAGGCGCACCCTGTTTTCTCATAGCCGACATCGGCGACAGGCAGCCTCTTGTTTCCACAAAGCGCCTTTCAAACGCAAAATAGCGCTTCTTTTATTTCAAGTATATCGTTATACAGAGCTGCCCCTCATTCGTCCGAAGCTGCGCTTCATCCACCTTCCCCCCAAGGGGAAGGCTAAAATTACGGTAATTATCCGCCGCTTTCCGTCAATCCTCCTTTTCCGCCTGCGGCACAAATTTTTCATAGCCGCCGCTGCCGTGGCGCACGCACCTCGACACTCTGGAAAGCGTTGCCGAAGAAATATTCGTGGCGGCAATCACTTCCGTATACGTTTTACCCGCTTTTAAAAGCTGCGCCGCTTTCGCCCGTTGCGCCATCTGCTCCGTTTCCGTGTACGTGCACAAATCTTCCAGCAGCGCCTTTACGTCCTCCGCCGTTTTGCACGCAAGAAAAGTTTCGTAAAGCACCTTTTCCATTTCCGTTTCCTGTTGTTGCGTTTTCACCATAATTCAACCGCTGCCCCCTTTATTTATTTTTTCCGCCGTCGATAAACGCCTTGAAAAGCGCGCTTTTCGGGGCGCCGAACGCTTCCGCCGCGCTGCCGCTTTCCTCCGCTTTGCCCTCGTGCAAAAATAAAATTTCGTCCGCCACGCTCCGCGCAAACTCCATTTCGTGCGTTACCACAATCATCGTGCGCCCCTCCGCTTTCAGCTCGTTGATCAGCGCCGAAATTTCACCCGTCAGGTGCGGGTCCAGCGCGGAAGTCGGCTCGTCGAAGCACAGAATTTTCGGCTGCAACGCCAGAGCGCGCGCAATCGCCACGCGCTGTTGCTGCCCGCCCGAAAGCTCGCACGGGTAGGCGGCGCATTTTTCCGCCAATCCCACTTTTTCCAGCAGCCGCCGCGCGTTCTCGTCGTTCTTTTCCCTGATTTGTTTTTTCAGCGCGCTTTTTTCTTTGCGCGGCAGTTTCTCGGTTTTCAGCGCCCGCAGCTCGCTTAAATCCGCCGCCAGCGAAACGTTCCGCTTCGCCGTGTACTGCGGAAACAGCTGAAAATTCTGAAACACCAGCGTAAAATCCCTGTTTTCCGCGCCTTTTTCCGCCGCGCGCTTCTTCTTTTTCGGTTTTTTTCCGCCGTTTTCCGCATTTTCTTCGGTCGTCGCGCCGTAATTCGCGGTAACGCCGTCTACCGTAACGCTGCCGCCGTCCGCCTCTTCCAGCCCGTTCAGGCAGCGCAACAACGTGGTTTTGCCGTTGCCGGACGAACCGATTACGGCAAGCACTTTCCCTTTTTCCAGCGAGAACGAAACGCCTTTTAAAACTTCCGTGCCGCCGAAATTTTTCCGCATATCCCGCACTTCTAAAAACGCCATGTTTTCACCCGTTACACCTTATAGTACGAAAGCTTCTTTTCAAGATACCCGAAAAGCAACGTCAACGCGCCCACGGCGACAAGATAAAACGCCCCCGTATAGAAAAGCGGCCATATCAGCGCCTTGCTGGCAAACCTGTCCGCCACTTTGATGATTTCCACCACGCCGATCACGCGCGCCAGCGCGGTATCTTTCACCAGCGTAATCACCTCGTTGCTCATCGGCGCAAGAATGTTTTTTAAAACCTGCGCCAGAATCACCTTGCGGAAAATTTCGCCTTTCGTCATGCCCAGTACCTTGCCCGCCTCGTACTGCCCTTTGGGGATGCTCTGAATGCCGCCGCGGTAAATTTCCGAAAAATAGCAGGCGTAATTGATAGCAAAGGCAATTAAAGTGGCGATAAACGCCCCGCCGAATTCGATGCCGTAGCTGAAATACAGCTTGTTATCCAGCTTTCCCCAGAAGTTGGCGCCGGAAGCGGAAAAATAGCGCGGCAGATAGTAAATCACAAATAATTGAAGCATTAACGGCACGCCGCGGATAATCCACACAAACGTCTTGGAAACGCACCGCAGGGGCTTGAATCTGCTCATCGAACAAAAGCAGATCGCAAGCCCCAGAGGTATCGCTATCAAAAGCGTTAAGATAAACAGCAGCCCCGTTACGGCAAAGCCTTTCAGAAGGCTTTGCGTAACCTGTAAAAACGTCATTTCAAAATTTTTCCTTGTAGTTTATCGTTTATTTCGTAAGCAGCAGCGAATTCGTCAGCCCGTATTTTTCGGCAAGCGTCGCCGCAAAACCGTTCTCGGCAAGCGTTTTAAACACGCCGTTCACTTTCGCGGTAAGTTCGCTTCCCTTTTTGAAGCCCACGGCGTATTCCTCTTTTTCTATGGCGATGCCCTCGTTTATAACAAGGTTGGTATAATCGCCCTTGCCCGCCAGCTTCTGCGCCAGCAATACGTCCACAATCGCGTACTGCGCCGTGCCCGTGTTCACCGCTTTAATCGCGTCCATCTGCGAGGTTACGTCCTTTTTGTTAATGGTAACCCCCTCGATGCCGCCCACGTACGATTCGCCCGCGGACCCCCCTTCGAACGCCACCGACTTGCCGTCGAACTGCGCCGCGTCGGTCAGCTCCGTTTCGTTCGCGCCGCGCACCACGCATTGCGCGTTCTGCATATACGGCACCGAGAAATCGATTTTATCGCTTCTGTTCGTGCCGTCGTCGTCCGCGCAGTTCCAGGTGAAGCCGTTCCAGATGCAGTCGATCGTGCCGCCGTCCAGCTCCATGTATTTGTTTCCCCACTCGATCTCCTTGAAGCGCACGGTGTAGCCGAGGCGCGTGAACGTTTCCTGCGCCAGCTCGGTATCGAAGCCCGTCAGCACGCCGTTTTCGTCTTTATAGTTCATCGGCTCGTAATCGGTGTAGCCCACCACCAGCACGTTTTCCGTTTTTTCTTCTTTGCAAGCCGAGCCCGCAAACCCGAATGCAAATACGCTTGCCGCCGCAAGCACGCCCGCCATCAGTTTCATGCCTTTTTTCATTTTTGTAACTCCTCTCTTTTTCAATTTGATTTTTTACTTTGCTTTAACGATTTATCGCTTTAATTTGTTAAAGTGATTATGGGTATATTATAGCGCGTCGAAAAATAAAAGTAAAGCGTTTTTAGGGCAAAAAGTGTAAAAAATCAAAAAAAATTTGTCTGAAATCGGCTGTTTCGTGTTTGAAATCGGCGGAAATCAGGCAAATTTTCGGTGTTTTTCGGTTTTTTTCCCCTTATTTTCAAGGTTTTTTCGGGCTTTTTTCGCCTTTTTTCAGGCATTTTTACACGTTTTTACGCGTTTTTGCGTACGGTTTTGCGCATTACCGCGCCGAGGTACGAGGCAAGAGCTATTTTTAAAAGGTCGGGCAGAATAAACGGCACCACGCACACGGAAAGCACGGACCCGATGGATTTTTCGACGCCTTTCAGCGCGAACAGTCCGATGAGCCACGCCGAACCGAACGTATAGCAAACAATCGTGCCGAGGAGCGAAGCGATGGCGAAAACAAGGAAACATCTGCGCGCGCCGCCGCGTTTTTCCGCGGGTTTCAAGCCGTTTTCGTTGCGTTTTTCAAAGGTTTTTATGATGGTTGCCATCAAAGCGGACATCGGTAAAAAGCCCACGATATAGCCGCCCGTGGGACTTACGAGGCTTGCCGTAGCGCCGAATTTGTAGAACACCGGCACGCCGACGAGTCCTAAAAACACATACACGGCAACCGCCGCCACGCCGTCGAACCCCAGCGCGATCGAAGCCAGCATCACCGCCAGCGTCTGCAGCGTGATGGGCACGCCGCCCGGCAGCGGAATAGAAATCTGCGCGCACACCGCCATCAGCGCCGTAAACAGCGCGATGCGGGCAAGGCGTTTCGCGCCGCCGCGGGAATGGAGTTTTACCTGTTTCGTTTCGTTCGTCATATGCTTTTCCTTAATTAAGGTATTTTTTCAAATCGTCAACGCGATCGGTGCGCTCCCACAGGAAGCCCTCTCTGCCGAAGTGCCCGTATGCCGCCGTCTGCGCGTACACGGGCGCGCGCAAACCCAGCGTACGGATAATCGCGTACGGACGGAAATCGAATTCTTTCTTTAAAATTTCCGCCAGCCTGTCGTCCGGCAGTTTTCCCGTACCGAACGTATCCACGAACACGGAAACGGGATTCGCCACGCCGATGGCATACGCCACCTGAATTTCCATTTTATCCGCAAGTCCCGCCGCCACGGCGTTTTTCGCCGCATAACGGCAGAAGTACGTGGCGCTTCTGTCTACCTTGGTGGGATCCTTGCCGGAAAACGAACCGCCGCCGTGCGCGCACATGCCGCCGTACGTATCCACGATGATTTTTCTGCCCGTCAGCCCCGAATCTCCCTCCGGTCCGCCGATTTCGAAACGCCCCGTGGGGTTGATGAAATATTTCGTGTTTTCGTCGGCGTAGTCTTTCACAACCTCGTCGATGACGAATTTTTTGACATCTTTGCGTAATTGTTCCTGCGAAACGGCTTCGTTGTGCTGCGCGGAAACCACCACGGTATCCACGCGCACGGGCGCGCCGCCGTTATATTCTACGGTAACCTGCGTTTTTCCGTCCGGGCGGAGATAGGAAAGCTTACCGCTCTTTCTTACTTCGGCAAGGCGCATGGAAAGCTTGTGCGCAAGCATAACGGGCAGCGGCATCAATTCCGCCGTTTCGCGGCAGGCATAGCCGAACATCATACCCTGATCGCCCGCGCCGAGCGTTGCGGCTTCATCCGTTTCCTCGCCCGATTTCTTTTCCGCGGAATCGTTGACGCCGAGCGCGATATCCGCCGACTGACCGTGCACCGCGAGCGTGATTTTCACCGTATCGGCATTGAACGAGCCGAACGTATACCCGATTTTACGGATGGTTTCGCGCGCGACGACTTCGTAATCGACGACGGCGTTTGCCGTAACTTCGCCCATAATCAGAAGTCCGTCGTATGCGGCGCAACATTCGATTGCGGCGCGCGCCGCGGGATCCTGCTTTAAAATTGCGTCTAAAACGGCGTCTGCGATCTGATCGCAGACTTTATCGGGATGCCCCTCCGTAACGCTTTCGCTGGTAAAAAACTTTTTCATGTAAAAAATCCTCTTTTTAACATAGTTGTATGCGGTACAAATATAAATTCCGTCCCGCGTGAAAAATGCGCCTGCGACGGCTTTTCCCGAAAAAAACGCCCCGAAAAAAGGCGAAACGGAAAACGATGGCTTCGCAAGGAATTCTATTATAGCACCGCGGCGCAAAAAAGTCAACGAAAAGTGCGCGCCTGCGCAAACGTTCATAAAAACATTTGACGCGCCCGCGGCGTTTTTAATTGCTTTTTCCACGCGGCTCTGCTATAATGTTGTTTATGGCGACTCTGATTGAAAAATGCTTTGCGTGCCCCGTACGTTGCGGTGCGAATCGGACGGAACGCGCGGGATTCTGTAACGTACAGGGCTTAAAAATCGCGAAATATTATCTGCACCCTTTCGAAGAGCCGTGCATTTCCTTTAACAAAGGCAGCGGCACGGTTTTTTTTACGGGCTGCAATTTAAAGTGCGTGTTCTGCCAGAATTACGAACTTTCGCGCGCGGCGCGCGGTATGGAAATTACCCCCGCGCGGCTTGCCGATATTTTCCGCGAGCTGGAAGACGCGGGCGCGGACAATATTTCGCTGGTAACCCCATCGCACCTGATTTACGAAATAGAAAAAGCGTTCCGGCTGTACCGCCCGAAAATCCCCGTGGTGTACAATTCCGGCGGGTACGACAGCGTGGAAAGCCTGAAACGCATCGACGAATATATTTCGATTTATCTGCCCGATATGAAGTGGAAATCGGAATACCTTTCCAAGCGATATTCGGGCAGAAGCGATTACTTCGACGTGGCGGCGAAAGCGATAGCGTTTATGGCGAACAAACCCCTGCTATTCGAAGAACCGACGGCGGACGAAACGCCCCGCGCGGACGGCGTGAAAAAGATGCTTTCCGGACTGATTGTGCGGCACATGGTGATGCCGATGGGCGTAACCGACACGCTGGCGATTTTAAAATGGTTTAAAAACGAGCTGCCGGATACGGCGTACCTTTCGCTGATGAGCCAGTACACGCCGTTCGGCGACATCGAAGCTTTTCCCGAACTGAAACGCGGCGTTACGGCGCGCGAATACAACGAAGCCGTAAACGCGGCGTTCGCCCTCGGCATTACGAATATTTTTGTGCAGAAGCGTTCCTCTGCGGGCGAAAAGTACATCCCGAAATGGGATTACTGACGGCTGCGTTTTTCCGCGACGGCAAGCGTACGGCTTTACAGACCGATTTTCAGTTTTGCGAGGCGGCGGGTAAGCGCCGCCGCGCGCGACGGGGCGGCGTAAGTCAGTTCGGCTTCCAGCGCACGGATTTTTTTCAATCTTTTTCCGATATTCATTGCAGGCACAGTTTGTGCAGAAAACGGCGGTAGTATATGTTGATTACGGCGGAAAATTTAAATTTCGGGTATGCGGGCGAGCCTCTTTTAGAGGGGCTTTACTTTACGCTGAACGAGGGAGAGCGCGCGGGCGTCGTGGGCGGAAACGGCGAAGGAAAAACCACGCTGATACGGCTGATTTTAGGCGAGCTGACGCCCGATAGCGGCACGCTTTTTAAAAAGAACGGCATCCGCATAGGCTACCTTGCGCAAAACGGCGGATATGATTCCGAAAATACGGCGTACGAGGAAATGCGCGGCGTTTTTGCCGAGGACATACGACTTTTAGAAGCGCTTTCGGAAACGGAAGAAGAAATTTCGCGTTGTGCCGCGCACGACAGAAAATTTACGGAGCTTTCGGCGCGTTACGAAAGCCTTACGAAGCGCGTTGCCGCGCGGGATTCGTACAATTTCGAAGTGAAGCTGAAAACCGTGCTGAACGGCATGGGATTCGCCGAACGGTACGAACAGAAAATTTCGACGATGAGCGGCGGCGAAAAAACGCGGCTGAAACTCTGCCGTCTGCTTCTGGAAGAGCCGGAACTGTTGATTCTGGACGAGCCGACCAACCACCTCGACATCAAAACGGTGTTCTTTCTGGAGGACTATCTTTCTTCGTACAAAGGCGCGCTGTTCACCGTTTCGCACGACCGTTTCTTTCTTGACCGCACGGTGAAAACGATTTTTGAAATAGAAAACAGGCGGTTAAGCTTGTTCAAAGGCAATTACACGGCGTACAAGAAGCTGAAAGCGGATAAAATCGCACGGGAAGAGAAAGAGTACGAAGCGTACCTCGAAGAAACGAAAAAGCTGCAGGCGTTTATCGATAAAAACCGCGTGCGCGCCACTTCCGCCCGCGCCGCGCAGGACCGCGTAAAAAAATTAGAGGCGCTGGAAGTGAAAGAAAAACCGTTTGTTCCGCCCGCGCCGCCCGCGTTTTCGTTCACGTACGACGTCCCCTCTTACGAAAACGTACTGGACGGAGAAAATTTTACCGTGGAAGCGGGCGGGAACGTGTTGCTGAAAGACGCCTGCTTTTCGCTGAAACGGGGAGATAAATTTGCGATTGTGGGCGAAAACGGCACGGGAAAATCTACGTTTGTGAAAGAAATCGTGCGCGGAAAGAACAGAAATCTGCGGCTGGGCAGGTTTGTGAAAATCGGTTATTACGACCAGGAGAACGCGGAGCTGAACGGCGACGAAACGGTGCTTTCGGAACTTTGGGGGCGGCGCGTGCTTTCCGACCAGACCTCCGTGAGAAAAGATCTGGCGCGGGCGGGGCTTTCCGCCGAGGACGTGTACAAAAACGTTTCCGCGCTTTCCGGCGGGGAACGGGCGAAACTTGCGCTTGCGGTGCTGGAAAACGAGCACGGCAATTTTCTGATTCTGGACGAGCCGACCAACCACCTCGACCTGCCGGCGCGCGAGGCGCTGGAAAAGGCGTTGCGCGCATTTGACGGCACGCTTTTAATCGTTTCGCACGACCGCTATTTCATCGAAGCCGTGGCGGACGGCATTGCGGAAATAGAAAATCGGGCGCTGACGTGCTACCGCGGCGGATACGAAGCGTATCTCGCGAAGAAGCGCGAAGCGGCGGCGATTGCGGCGAAAGAACGGGAAGAAAAGGAAAAAGCGGCGTACCTGTACGCGCGCGAACAGAAAAAAGCTTCTTCGCATCAGAGCCGCGAAGAACGCGCGGCGGAAGCGAAGCGACGGCAGAAAACAAGCGAAATCGAAAAACTTGTGGCGGCGCTGGAAGCCGAAGAAGCAACGCTGACGGAAGAAATTTCCACGCCCGGAATCGCGCAGAATTACCCGGAATTGCAGAAGCGTTGCGCACGGCTGGATGAAGTGCATAAGGCTTTGGACGAGGCATACGCCGAATACGAAAAGTATATCTGACGTAAAGAGTATTCTTCCCGGTGTTGCCGGTTTTATCGGGATTTGTTGCCTAACTAATGCGGCGCGCGGGTATCGCGCGCCGTATTTTTTTTATATAAAAGCACAGTTTTTTCGCTCTGCTTTCCGTGCGGCGAACCTGCTTTTTAACGCGGCAGAGCGTTTTCGCGGAAAGCGCCCTCGATTTGACAAAATCCGACAAAACGCGCGCGGAAATTTATCGTATAATTGTTTTCGCGGCAACGAGGCGGAAAAAGGAGGCGCGGAGGAAAATGGCAAGGAAAATCGTGATTACGGGCGGCAAAGGCGGTACGGGGAAAACCGTAACGGCGTGTCTGCTGGCGGCAAGGCTGGCGGCGCGCGGCGAACGCACGATTGTCTGCGACGCCGATTTTTCGCTTTGCAACGCGCACCTTGTTTCCGATCTTGCCGACCTGATTGTTTACGACGTAATCGACGTGCTGGAGGGACGGTGCCGCGCGAAGCAGGCGCTGGTGCAACACCCCCTGCTGCCGAATTTTTATCTGCTTTCCGCCGTACATTCCGCGCCCGAACGGTACGTATCGCCGCAGTCGCTGAAAGCGGTGCTCGATTCGCTCTCCCCTACGTTCGATTATATCGTGATCGATTCGCCTTCGGGGGCGGACGAGGGATTTCACCGCGCGGCGGCATGCGCGGACGAGGCGATGATTTTAACCACGCCCGATCTGACCGCCGTAACCGACGCGGACAAGGTTGCGGGGCTGTTGAAAAGCTATGCGTTGAAAAACGTTTATCTTGCAGTGAACCGCGTGCGCGGGGATCTGGTGATGAACGAGAAAACGCTTTCGCCGTGGGAAATTTCGAAACTGTTAAAGCTGCCGCTGCTCGGCGTGATTCCCGAAAACGACAAGGTGGTGCGCAGCGGACTGAAAGACCCCTTGGGGTGTTTTTCGATGCTGGCGGACGCGCTGACGGGAAAGACGAAAAACGGGAAAATCAGATATTACGACGTTACGGCGCCCTTTTCGGGCGCGTTCGGCGGACTGAAAAAGCACTGGCGCGGCAAATTGTGAGTTTCTGCGCGGCGTAAGCTTTTTGCTTCTGCGCCGCAGCGGGCGCCGTTTTTGTATCGCCGTATGTTGCCGCGCGGCGTTGCGGCGTTTTTCACGGCGTTGCGGCGTTTTTATTTTTCCTCGCGGTAATCGGTTCCACTCCGCGGGAATCAACTCGCGCTATGCGGTTTTATAGCGGCGGACGGCGTTTCGGCGAGGTATGGTGTGAACGAGCGGAATTTTTAAGCGTTTTTGCAAGCGTTTTCCTGCGCTTGCGGGAGATGAATCCGGATGAAAAAAATTGAATATACGGAAAATTTCGAACAGGCAAACAGAATTATCGAAGGTGAAAAAGCGGTGCTTTCCGACGGCTGCCGCGGACTGATACTGCAGGATTTATCCGCCACCCTGTCGCGGTATTTCGAACTTTCGTCGGTGCCGGAAATGCGGTTGATGCCCGCGGAAAAAGGATTTGAGGTAAGCTTGGAATTTTCCGCCGCAATGATTAAAAAATTCAACGTTCTGAAATAAAGTGCCCTGCTTTTTGCTTTTTTTCGCAAAAAATAGTCGTAACAAATTGTTCTGCTTTGTAACGTCAAACTATGACAACCCCGCTTCGGGCGCTTAAACGATTGCCGCAGTTCGGACTGATATTGTTAATTGTTTTGAAATTTACTAATTTCGTCTGATCCGCTTTCGAAAAGGGTTTTTCGGTAATTTCCGTTAAAATGTTTTTAATATTTATTGCCGATTGCTCCGTTTTTCGCCGCGGTTTTTTTTTAAATCCGGGATTCGTCGGACGCGTTCAATAATTCTTGACATCGTTCGGGGAATATTGTATAATGATAATACATTCCGCGCGGCGGAGCGGTGAAGCACGCGACGGCGACGGAAAAAACTTTACGGAGATAAGAATTATGGGTAAAGCGAAATTTATTATTGCGACGGATTCTACGGGCGAAATGCCTCTTGAATATTACAAGGAGCACGGCATCGAGCGGGTTTGCCTCGGTTTTGTGATGGACAACGTGAACTACGAGGGCGAGGACGGACAGCCCATCGACACGGACGCGTTTTACAAAGCTTTGGCGGCGGGAAAAATGCCTACGACTTATCAGGTGACCGCCGAGCAGGCGAAAACGCATCTGCTGCCTTATGTGAAAGCCGGCAACGACGTGCTTGTGAGCGCCTTTTCTTCGGGGCTTTCCGGTACGTACGGCAGTTTCTGCGTAGCGGCGAAAGAACTTTCGGAAGAATTTCCCGAACGGAAAATTATGGTGATCGACTCGCTGTGCGCGTCTTTGGGACACGGCTTATTTCTGCACTATCTCGTAGAAAAAGCGGAATCGGGCGCGAGCATTGAGGAAACGTATGAGTACGGCATGAATTTGCGACTGCATATCTGCCATAATTTTACCGTGAACGATTTATTTCAGCTGAAACGCGGCGGACGCGTTTCTTCCACCGTGGCGGTAATCGGATCGCTTCTGAATATCAAACCCGTGATGAGAATGGACGACGAGGGACATCTTGTGGCTGTGGGGCGCGGCGTGATGGGCAGGAAAAAATCAATTACCGCGATTTTCAACAACATGGCGGCTCAACAGGATTTACAGCCCGGCGACCCCGTGTATATCGTGCAGGCGGTTTGCCGCGACGACGCCGAATACCTGAAAAAACTGGTACAGGAGAAGTTTCCCGGACACGAAGTGTTTATCGGGGAGCTCTCCCCCGTCATCGGTTCGCATTCCGGGTTGGGCACTTTGGCGATCTTCTTCCGCGGCACGGCGAGATAAAGGAGTTCGGCAAAAATAAAAAACGACGGCGGCGGTTAAAATGCGGCAATAGCAAAAATGACGGCGGAAAATTTTTTCATTTTTCCGCCGCGTTTTTTGAAAGGCGCTGAGAAAATCGTTGATTTTTTGCACGGTAAGTGGTATAATAAATAAAACATGCGGAGGTATATCGAAGCGGTCGTAACGAGGCGGTTTTGAAAATTTATCGATTTATCGGATAGCCACTTCGAAAATCGCTTTTGTTTGCCTACTTTTTTGTAATTTTTTTTGTTCTTTGATTTTTTGTTAATCTCGCAGTTTTCTCGCACCTTTGCGATTTGCTTGATTTAAAGAAAAAATTTTGTTATAATTTAACTGTTTATGGAAAGTTGGCAGAGCCCGGTTGAATGCACTCGACTTGAAATCGAACGACGCCCTGAAAGGTGTCCGGGGGTTCGAATCCCTCACTTTCCGCCATTAGGGAATAATACGAACACCGAAACAAAATCGGAGTTCGTATTTTTCTTTTTTTACGGATACATCGGCATAGTAAAAAAACGGGGCTATATGCCGGTAATCGACTTGTAGCCCCGTTTTATTATATACTTTTACCGTTTAAACGATTTTTTCCCACCACGCGTATAAAACGATATCGTCGCAGACAGGCGTAAGGTCTGTAAATCTTGAAAGAGTGTATTCCTCCCCTTCGCTTATTTCGGCTTGTTTTTTTCTGTACCAGCCTATAAATTTATATTTGTCGGCGTCCGCGTTTTTACGCGGAACGGGAACGTGTTCGGTCATATAACAACCGTGAACGATCTCGAACTCGACCGTATCGCCTACCCAAACGTTATTTTTTGCAAGCATTGCGCCTTCCGCCTCAAAGACCACTCTGTGTTTCTGTTCGTTTACAAACTCCATTACGGTAATCCATTCGGAATTGACTTTTTTATAAATTACCTTTTTATTCGTATTAAAATAAAAATCACCGTCTCTGCCGAGCGAAAAATCGGGAGTACTTGCACCGCTTAACCACTGATTCGGCTTTGAAAAATCGAAAGTTTCGCTTGTTCCGTCGGTATAATTTATTGTAAGTTCGTAACTTTCGTCGTTTTCCGAACGGGTGATTCCCGATATTCCGGTTGCGGCGGGAATCGGAATATCTTTGGTCGTTCCGTCGGATAAGGTAATTTTCAACGTTCCCGCATAACCGTCGTTATCGGACGTCAGAAATTCGATGTTATCTATCCCTACGCCGTCTTTACCGCGAGGCAGACTTATCTCTTTCGGCTCGGTACTTCCGCTGAAAGTAAACACAAGGTAAGGTCCTTCGTGCGTTTCGTCGGCCTCGAAAATCTGTACGTTGGAAACGTATTCTCCGTTGGGAATCAAAAACGTTACGTCCTTCATTTCTTCCGACGTGAATTTTATCGTTACTTCGGTTTCGATTCCGTTATTTTTCGTAATTATTTCGGCTATTCCGTTTCCGCTATCGCCTTTATCGCCTTTCGAGCCGGAATCGCCGCGCAACGCGCTTAAATCCGTAACCTCTATACGACTTACGTCGCCGCTATCGTAAACAAGTTCAAGATAGTATTTATCGGCTTTTTCGTCGTAAACCACCGAGGCGGAAGTTATGCTTGTTTGTTCGTCCCACGAAAACGAGCATGCCGCAAGCGAAAAACACATAAACAAACAAATTATTAAAGCAACTATTTTTTTCATAGTCAAACTCCTTTAGCGTGAGCCTGCATTTTTTCTGCGCTGGGCGTTTGCCCGAGCGTGGCTCCGTCGGTAAACACAAAACGGAAGGGTTCGTAACCGGTAACTATAGTAACGGTTTTAAGCATCATATTGTAATACTGTCTTGCGCCCTCTCCCGCGCTCATGTTAAGATAAGTTTCCATAATATCGACCTCTGCGGCAGGTTTCATATTCAAATGATATACGTAATCGGTCGCAAATTCTACGGTGGAATAATTTGCGCCGCCGCCGTAATAGGCGACCGGTATATTAGTATACTGCGCTTTTCCGTCGCTATAACTTACGCTGCGTTTCTGCGCCTCTTTTTTAACAAGGTTTTTAAGCGGGAAAATAAAGTCGATGTTTATATTGTATTTACTCGGATCGGCTCCGCCCGTAATTCCGCCCAGACCGCCGCCTCCGGAAAGTTCTTTAAGCACTGTGGAAATATTTTCGTTTATAAGTCCCGAAATGTCCATCTTTTCGAAATTTTTATAATCGTAAAACGCCGTATCGCCGCTCAGAAGCACCTTAACCGGGTAACTCGTGCCGGAAATCTGCTCCGGCGGATCGGGAATAAGGGGTTTCTGCTCGGGACCGCTGAACGACGAAAACATTTTGGTGATTTGCGACGATATTTTAGAATAAAGGAAAGGTCCGTTAAACAGCGATTCAAAAACTATCGACGCTATTCCGCTATCGTAAAACTGACAGTTTTTAAACTCCGTATTGCCTTTGAATTCGGTTTTTACCGATTCGTCGCCAAGCGCGTTTTGCATATTACGAAGCGCGGTTTTGTAATTTTCGATCTTTTCTTTCGGAATATTACCGAGGTATTCGGTCATTAAAACGTCGCCCTTTCCGTCCTCTTTCATATAATCCGCAAGTTTGTCTTCGAACGCATTGCCGGAAGAATCCGAAAAATTCTTCACCGAATTGCCGTCGGGTTTCGAATATTCGTTCGCCCCCGTAGTGAATAAAAAGTTCTGGGCATGCATCAGCAGGCAGTTATCCACGGTGAAATTATAAGAAGAAAAACTTCTTAACACGTTTTTACCGTTTGAAAGCGTGCAGTTTTTAATGGTTATGCCGTTGCCGTCCGCTTCAACCGCAGTCCCGACCGTTTCGAGTTTTTTAAGACTGTTCACGTCGTCGCAGTTTTTAATTATCACGTCGTTTACGGTAACCCCGTCGCCATCGATATAAAACCCTGCGTTATCCTGCCCGTAAGCCGTTATAAGCGCCATTCCGTTAGGATCTCCGAGCGTATAAAACGGCAGCGGCCCGCGGAAAAGATTATCGGCGGTGAGAACGGGGACTTCCTGCCCGTCCCCCGTTGTAACGGTTTCGTAAGGATAAGTGAGATTATGGAAATTTATGGTATAACCGTTGCCGTAAAAGTCTTTTCTTATGCGAAGTCCCGCGTTGATCTTATCGGATATCGGCGAAAACCTCTTATCCGTTTTAGCGAAATCATTCCATTTATCGATATATTCGTGGTTGTACTTTGTCCGGAACGAATAAATTTCCGACGCAAACGAATATTTGCCGTTTGCACCCTTTTTACCGAACGACGTTACGTTGTTTTCCTTTCCGAGTTCGGTATTGATAAACGATTCGGATTGGAACGATTTTCTCAATACCGCTATTTCCCCGTTTTTCGAGCGGTTTGTGCAATTGAGAAGCTGATCGTAGTTATAAACGTTTACACCGTTTTCAACTACTTTGAAAGCCGCCTTATACGGCAATACGCCTTCGGCGTCTGCCTTGAACAGCACAAAAGCGTCGCCTGCCGATTTAACGGTTACTTCGCAGGTCTGTTCGTCGAATCCGATATTATCCGAAAACTCGTATTCCAGCGCGTCTTTAAGTTCTTCCGGCTGCGTGGTTACGTTCAGTCGGAATTTTGCGGAAGAAAGTTTTCCTCCTCCGTCCATGTCGTATTGACCGTAATAAATATTCGGATCGTAGTTCGCGCCCGAGGGCTTTATTTCCGACTGCGCTATGATAAAGCCGCGGTCGTATATAATGGCTTCGAGTTTTCGGCTGACGTTGCCTTTTTTGTTGGAACAAATAAGATTTACCGCGCCTACGCCCAGCGTTTTAAGATAGTAGCCGTCGGTTTTCCGTTCTATTTCCGCTATCGGTTCGCCTTCGGCGTTGCTTTCCACGCGCCACACGAGTTCGTTTCCCTCGGCGATCGTATAGTTGCGTTGATTTACTCCCTTTGCGTTAAGTTTATAGCCGTTTTCGTTCAGTTTAAAGGCTTCCGGATCGCCGTAATCCCAGGCGATACCCGAAATATCTACGTCAACGTAAATGTACGTGGTGTTTATGGTAACCGTTGTTAAAACCGCGAACAAAAACGGTATGATAAGCAACACCGCAAGATTTTTCTTTTTCATCAGTTTATCGCCTCCAGTTCGAGGAACAGCCGTCCCGATTTTTTATAAACGATAAACGCGCCCGCCGCAGCCAGCCCTATATACAGCACAGCGCCGACGGCAAAGCAAACGTAAGGGTGAATTCCCGAATAAGCAAGTATAGCCGAAAATACGGCGAAAAACATGGGCAGCAGATATGATACAGCCGAAGATATAAGCGTTTTACGCGATTTTGCCCGTCTTATTTTAAGTTCTTCGTAAAGCGACGCCACGTAGTACAGCGCAAGCGCGCATATACCGAGCAATAAGCAGAAAGACGCCGAAGCAAACCCCATAACGCCCGCGGCAAGCAAGACCGCGATCGATACAAAAAGCGAAACAACCGAAAGAACAAACGGTAAACCGGATTTGACTGCCAGTTGCAAATGCAGGTTTACAGGCATGGTTTTCATATTTTTTACCGTTTTTTCCTCCATGGAGATAAAACGGTTTGCGCCGCTTGCTATGGTAGTAGAAAAAACCATAACGAAAAACGCGTCTGTAAAAGCCACAAAACCGGGTATGTAATTGATATAATAAGTCATAGTCCCGGAGTTGAATGCGGTATTTATAGATTTAAGCACCATACACAACAAAAACGGCTGAATGATTATAAGCCCCGTATACGAAAAAATATTTTCGGAATTGCCGAAAATAAGCGACAATTCTTTTTTTACAAGGGATTTGGGAACGCTTAAAATTCTGAGTTTTCTTTCTTTGCTTTTGCGCTTTGCCGCAAAATTAACGTTACGCACGTAATTATAAGAAAAAACGGTGTAAACAAGTCCGGCGGCAAAAATAATCGAAGAGATAAGAAGATACACAAGAAGCGAATAACCTTTTTTGCTTATAAATACGCTCAGCAGGGCGTTCACAGGGAAAGCAAACTCTTTAAACTTTTGAAGATTTGCCATATTTTCCGACGTGAAAAGCCCCGCCATTCCGTTATTCGAAAGCAGCTCTACGAATATTTCAAGCACCGACGAATAAGCGATGGAAAGCCCCGCCATCACCGCGGAAACAATAAAAAGCTTAATAAGCGGATGATTGTTAAGCGCGCACGAAACGAGATATACGGGATAAACCGCCAGCAAAGCCACGCCCGCCTCCGTAACGAACGACAATGCGGGATAAAACAGCGCGGTAAAATAGAACAACGGCGGCATTCCCTCGCTTACGCCGTAAGCAATGAACAGCGGATATTCGAACATGAACGCAGCCGAAGTTTGCACAAGGAACAAAAGCACCAGTTTGGAAGATATGATTTGTCCGCTCTGTACGGGGCGATTGGATAACAGTTCAACGTCCTTAGGATCGAAAAACAGTTTTTTTGCCGACATCACGCACGATACGGTTGAAAGAACGATTATAACAAACAAAAACACGCACAAAAACGACTCTTTAGCACCTGCCACGTCGGATATTTTGCTTATGATTCCGCTAAAAACAAACCATTCCACGGCGACGAAACAGCCTATAAACAAAACAGTAAAAACCGCGGATATTATTCTTTCGGAAAACTTCGCGCTTCCCGAAAACATAAGTTTGAAATCTTTTAACAGCAAATTCAGCATGGCTTATTCCCCGTACGTTTCCATGAACAACTTGCCCAGTTGCAACCTGCGGTTAGGTTCTTTATTCAAATCGTATAAAGCCGCAACCACGCCGTTGTTTACAATGGCGACTCTGTCGCAAATACGGCTTACGAGTTCGATGTTATGCGACGTTACAAACACGGTTTTGCCGTGATCGGCGTATTCGCGCATCATCTTTTTAAGTTCTTCGACAGCCATAACGTCAAGTCCGACGGTCGGCTCGTCAAGCACCCATATATCGGGGTTAAACAACAAACTTGCCACAAGGCAAAGTTTCTGTTTCATACCGTGGGAATACTCGGAAATACGATTTTTAAGTTCTTTTAAATCGAGTTTAAGCCGTCCGCACAGATAGGCGTAATTTTTAATAAATTCGCCCTCGGATATTTTATAAATTCCGGCTATAAATTCAAGATAATCGTATCCGGTCATAACTTCATAGCACGACGGCTCGCTGGCGACGTAACCGAATCTTCTTTTGGCATCCAGCGATTGTTTTACGATATCGAAGCCGTCTATAAGTATACGTCCGCTCTGAAACTGCTTTGCGCCTATCATACAGTCGATAGTAGTCGACTTACCTATTCCGTTCCGCCCGATAAAGCCGAAAAGTTCACCGGGATAAACCTTTAAATTAAGTCCTTTGAGAACTTGTTTATTCCCGTAGGCTTTGTGCAGATCTTCGATTAAAATCGACGGCGTGCGCCCGGATTCCGCGGATGTCGGATTCAATACGTTTTCGCCGTTCATACCTCTCTCCTTAATTTACAAATCCATATAACGCTTTCGCCCGACGAATTTTGGGTAAAAGCGTAGCGCGTGCCGCAGTTCGGGCAGGAAAAATCCCCGTCGTTTTCATAAACGCCGCTTACGCCGCACGCCGGGCAATATTTTTTATATACCGAAGAATCGGCGCGTATAAGCCTTATTTTAGACGCCAGCCACGAATAAATCATTTCTTCTTCCGTTTGCCCCGCGCGGGACAAACGTTCGTGCGTAACGCCGTCTTTAAGCGACCATTCGCCGATCATTTCAACCGAACAGAAATTTTTTCCGTCGTCGCCCGACGCAAATTCTTCCGCGGCCTCGGCAGAACGTCCGTCTTCCGCAAAAAGCGCGTATTTAACGGTTTTTTTGCTTATTTTATGCGTTACGTCGAGAATTACCGCACCTTTTTTATTAAAGTCGAAATTCAACGAAAATTCTTTGCCGCAGGCTTTATACTCGTTTAAGTTTTTTCCTTCTTTTAAATCGAAACCGAGTTTTTTAAGCGATTTTAAAATATAAATTTTAATAATGGATCGCATATCTTCGGCTTCTTCGCCCTCGCACTGATATTTCAGAAATCCGTTGTAAAACTTAAAGCATGCGCGATATTTTAAATCTTTAAGCAGAATGTTAGTGGGCGAAATTCTCCCTTTTAAGGGTTTTTCTTTGCCCACGATTTTATAAAACCCCGTATTTTTTAAATATGCCACGCGTTTTTCTATATTGCGCGCAAAATCCAACGCCATACCGGCGTCGCCGGCGTAAAGCTCGTCGGTATTTTCGCCTATACGCGGCAATCTTTCGCCGTAAACCCGTTTAAGTTCGGTAATTTCCTTGCCGATAAGGTCTATTAAAAGAACGATGAATCTGTTTTCGTAAATACAAAGTTCATCTTCGTTACGAAAATAATACAACTCTTCCGGCACCATTTTTACACCGCGGCGTTTCCATAAACTGCCGTCGCGGCATACGCGCTTAAAATCGTCGGCGGAAAGTTGCCCCGCCTGTTCGATTCGGGCAAAAACTTCTTCGCGCCTGGTTGAAACGTGCGGTTTTTCCGCTATCGACAAAATTATGCCCAGCAAAGAAAGCGCTTCTTTAAAGTACGAGCAATCTTCTTCATACGAAATTTTTTGCAACGAAAAGTCGCCTGCGCTTTCCGCATGGGAATATGCGCCGACCAAACCGCCGTTCAGCGAAATAAATTCTTCTGCGGCGCGAGCGTTGCTTTTAAATTGAAGTTGTCCGGTTACTATCATACTTTTTATTTTTTCCTGACGAAAGATATTATTTTTCTTTCGTCCGCCACGCTTTTGCGGAATATTCTCGTTGCGCATTCCGTTTAAAACCGCAATAACTGCCGCATTACAGGGTTTTTATGATTTTTCTTATAACCTTTTCGCTGCGGGAAAGCGTACCCTTGCCGTAAGTTTCATCCATAAGCGCAAGAGTTTCTTCCAAAGCGGGCTTAACGTAATCTTCAAAACGCCCTTCGAGTTTAGAGAACAACTTTTTGCAAAGCATAAAGTCGAGTGCGTCTTCCTTAGTACCGCCGCACGCGATAAACGCAGGCACGATTTTTTCAAGCTGATTAAGAATACGGTTACCTACGGCAATATCGAAAGTATCGTAAACAAACCCCGAAATTTTGTCGAGTCCGGCTTTATCCTGCGCGTTAAAAGCGTTTGCCGAATCGGCTTCGGCAGCGGCATACAGTCCACGCAAAGCGGAAGCGGTAACGTGGATTTTTTCAACGTTCTCGCTTACCGTAAACGCGTCGTTTTTATTTAAGAACTCCAAAGTAATGGCACGGTCGTAAACCTTATCGGTAATGGTAAACGTAGAATCGTCGCGGTTGGCGGTGCCTACAAAGTAACTGTTTTCGGGAATCCGAACAAACCCGTTTTCAAGTTTTACGGGCGGCACAAAATCGTGCGGAACGCTCATAATTTTGAGTTTCCAATCTGCAACGGGGTATTCGAGTACGCTTAAAAGGTCGGCAAAATAATACTCTACGCGCGAAATATTCATTTCGTCAAGCACGTAAAAGTTAAGCGTATCGGGCGAATAATTCGCCTCGTACAAAGCCGACAAAAATTCGGTTTCGGTATAAGTTTTAGAAAATTCGTTATAAAAGCCGATTATGCTGGTTTTATCGCGCCAGGTAGCCTGAACCGGCATAAACAGCACGTTTGCGCCTATAAACTCGGCAAAATAACGCGGAAGCGACGACTTACCCGTACCGGAAAGCCCCTCAAAAATTTCAAAATGACTTGCGGCAAATCCGCTGATAAAAAACCTGACGGTATCTATATCGAAATATAATTCCTGCGTTTTGGCAAGATAAAGTCTGAACTTTTCGGCCAACTCTTTCAGCGAAACGTCGTCGCCCTTAGCGGCAGGCAACTCAAAGCCCTCGTATTTTTCGTCGATCGCGGTAAGCGTGGGAAAAACCTCTTCCCTGTCGCGGATAATGGTATCGTCGCCGGTGAGTTTGCCTATGCCGTTGCCGCCGGCAGACGAGCCGTCGTAAGAAGGGGCGGCAGCGGCAGCGGCAGCCGAGCCGTCGGAAACAACCTGTTGTCCTACGGTAGTAGACTGACCGTCGAAACTGCCGGTAACGTCTAAACTGACGTTGTCGTCGTCAAATTCGGGCTGACTCGCGCTCGAGAAAAAGCGGAAAGGCTTATCCACAAGTAAAAAGTTTACCACAAGCATTACCGGCGCGCCGATAACCACAAACAAAACGATATAAATAACCGTAGTAAGCAAAACAACCTGCCCGAGGTATTTCATGGCTTTGCCGATGTTTTCGCTCGTAAGCGGACTTTGCATAAGCGCGCCTAACGTAAGCGATAAAGCTATGCACACAACGGCTGTACCCGTATACCATAAAAACATTTTTCCGCTTTCGGGCTGAATGTTTTTAAATACGGCAAACTGCCTTTCAAAGCAAATGGCGACTGCCGCAATGGTAACGAACACGGCAAGCAGCATAACCATAACGAAACCCGCGGTTCCGCCTGCGATTTCTTCAAAACGCATACCGACGGCAAGCATATTTACCAAATTTTTCTTTGGAAAAAACGTGTGCGCGCCGTCTATACAGGCGCAGGTAAACACCAGCAGCACCGCATACATAACAGATAGCGATATCGCTATAAAAGTTTTTCGTGTAAACAGGGTTTTTATCATAAACCGCCCCTTCTTTTTAACTTATAATTTTTATAACGGAATTAAACCTTGCAAACGTATTTAATCCGCAGTCGGCGACCGCACGTCCCGGTCAGCCGTCGTTTTTTTTGCGATTATTGAGATTTTTCGCCCTCGCCGCCGTCCGAAGAGTTTTCGGTTTTATTCTGCAAATTTCCGTCGTTTTCGGGCGGAGGATTATTTTTCAGAATTTCTTCGCGGATTTCCTCGGTAACCAGTCCGTTCGGTTCGAAAGTATAAATAAATTTATTAAGGTAGAGCGTTTCCACGTATTCCACCGTCAGATTGTCCACGCCGACAACCTCGTCAAGGTTAAGCGCCTGTTTCAGCGCGGATAAACGCTGATTTTTAGCCTCGCTCATTGCCTTGTTGCGGTTATCTATCATAAGCATACAATAAATAATGGCAACAATGGTGGCAATACCCGAATACGACTGAAAAAACAGAATAAAAATGCCTATCGTGGGCAAATATTTGCCTGTGTATTTACCTATCACCCTGTCAAAAGGCGGGTGATCGTTGTCGCTGTCGGGGTTGGCGTCGCCGCGAGTGGTATAGGTGCCGTCGCTGTTAATGCGAAAAATACGGTGAATAATGTTTACGCCCTTGTCGTTTACGTAAGCAATAACGTCGTATTGTTTAAGTTCTTCGGGAGAATCCACCTTTTCAAGCAAAATTATGCTGTACGTGGGGAACTGATCGTCGCGTCCGTCAAGATAATATTGGTTATTGGGGTGTTTTTCGCTCATAGAGCCGCTTGCAACCACCATAAGCATTTTATTGCCCAAAACCACCGAATTGCCGCTGATTTTATTGATTACGGCAAGCACGAAAAATATGCACACGAATGCGGCTATCACCGAGCCGACAACCCGTTTAACAACAGCCCACCGCTGTTTTTTAACGTTTTTGTTGTTAAGCTTGTCGTTCACGAAAGAAGCTATAAGTTCGGCGTCGTTTTTTCCGTCTTTATAGTTCTGAACAACGCTTTTGCTATATGCGCCGAAAAGCAGAGTGAAAACGGCGGAGAACGCCGCGAGCGCAAGCACGGTTACTACAAGCGCAATTATATCGAGCGATGACATTTTACCTTAATTTTGCCTTAAAAATAATAGATTTTTTGTAAATTTTCAAAAAAAGTCCCTTGCTCAAGGTTTAACGCCTTAAGCGAAAGGACTTTTTTCCGTTCTTTTTCCGGCAAGGCGTTGTCTCCTTTGCCCTTTGGATTATTTAATTATTTCTTCACTGAATTATTTCGCCTGCGCGTTGACAACTACGGTGAATTTTGCTTCGCTTGCCACAATAGCATTTTTCATAGCGGTAAGAATATCGCGCTTTGCTTCGGCCGTTAATTCTGAATATGTAGCAGCTGTCTTTCCCTCATTAGCTATGTTAAGCAGGTCTTTTAAATTCGTAATAGATTTTTCGTCTTTATCCAAATATATGCCGGGATTTTCACTGTTAAACAGTGTACCCCAACCGAACGTAACTTTAAACGAGAAAGTAGCTGTATCATCAGTCCCCGGAGTAAATACGGTATCGGTAGCCAAATATTCTACTTTTTTTGCAGTGTCAATAAGGTTGCCATTAGTGTCTGCTGCGCCAGCGGGTAAAGTTATGTATTTAGGCAAATTGGCTTTTACTTCATACTCGGTTGCGGAACCGTCTTTAAGTCCGTAACCCGCAGCGGTAATAACGCTATCGGGAACTTGAATTATTATTTCCATCTGCTTTAAGGTGGCAAACTTTTTAATAGAACCGCTAACGGTTATATTAAGAGTTTCAAAATCATCGGCTTCTGCCTTATTATAACGAATAGTACCCGTTTCATCGCCTTTATCAGGTCCGAAATTGATTTTACCGAGATTTTCAGCATTTTCGATTGTAACGTCCAAAATAGCGTCGGAAACGTCAGAAGCGGTTACGTTGCCTGTTCCTTCCTTGCTGTCATCGTTACTGATTAACCAGGAAGCAAAGCCGACTGCCGTCAACGAAACCGTTAAAAACACGCTCATAACAGCGACTATTGCTTTGCGCGAAAAAGATTTACGTGTAGTTTTTTTCATTGGTTTTCTCTCCTTCAACGTAATATAATATGCTTAAACATATTACGCCACGTTAAATTTTTTTTATTACTTTTTTATTTTTTGTTAAAAACTTTTTTGCTGTAAAAAGTCAAGCTTAATCCGCTTTTTCAACGATGTTTACTTTGTAGGAAACGCCGTTTAACGCATTATGTATAGCCGTCAAATCAGTATTTGCAAGAGCCGCATTATCAGTGCTATAATCCATATGGTTATAGAAAACATACGGATTTACAATGCTACCGTTATAGGTAAAATACTCACCCCAAGAAAATGTAATAGTGAGTTCATATGTAGCCGTCGTTTCACCCTTTGTATATTTAAATTTATCTAAAGGAATTTGAACGGTTACGTCGCTCCATTGGGCAGCGTCAGCTTTAGAAGCGGTTATATCCGTTCCGGTAATAACAGGGAACTTAATATATTTCTTATCTCCGGTCGCTAAACCCGCAAATCCGGTATCGTCGGCACTGCTTTTTAAGGATTTCATAGAAACGGTTAAAGTTTTTTTGGATATTTCCGTCCAAGAATCCGCTTCAAAATTCTGTGCGGTTAAAGTCAGATTAGCGGTAAGCTTTTCGGCTTTTTCGGTATTGGTAAGCCACGGTTTTGTTATACTTGAGTCATCTTTTTTACCGAAAACGATAGTTCCGTTGGTAGCGTCGGACGTCTTCAAAAATTCAGCCTTAATATCATAACTATGATCGGTTACGGTATCGACCTCAATATTTCCGTCGGCATTAGCACCAACGTTCGGGTTGATAATAACCCATGCGGCAAAGCCTACGCCCACCAGCACCAGCACCGACAAAATGCTTGCAATAGAAATAGTTAATTTAGACTTCATTTAAATTTCTCCTTATTTACTATTTACATATTCATTTCACGCCGCTTGCAAATATTAAATAAACAAACAAGCGGTTTTTTACGATCTGTTTTTCGTTAAAATAAACCTGCCCGTATAATTACTACGCGGCTATCATATTATCACAAAACGATTAAATTGGCAACTGTTTTAACGCAAAAACGAAATTTTGTCAATTTTTGTCGTTTTCAGGCACCAACCCCCGTTTTCGTTGACACGAGCCAAATAAATTTATATAATTATATTATAGATTCTATAAAAATTTTTTTTCGTGGCGGATTAACTACCGACAACAACGCTATTCGCATTGTGCTTATACTTCGCACAATTCACATCTTACCGACACACGTATAGCAAGAGTAAAAAATGCAGGCTGACAAAAAACGCCGCATTAAAACGACGCAAACGTCCTGACCAACGAACAACAAAAAACGGAACCTGATTATGAAAAAAACCATTACGCAACAACTTAATAAATTTTTTGAAGCTGCTGCCTTAAAAGTATCTTCGGTTTTTGTGTGCGCCGTTTTATCGGTAATAACGGTAATATGCGTGGGGTTCTCGTCGTGGATAATAGTTAATCCCAACGTAAAATACACGGTAAACGCCTCTCCCTTTGAGGTGTACACCGTAACCGACAGCCAGAATTACATAGTTTTAAGCAGCCCTGTCGGTTTCAGTTATTACCACTCCGGGTTTACCGACGGCAAAGGCAATCTTACCGCTACCGGCGATATCTCGTTTGACGTAGGTTTTAAAAGCGGCAACGCAAAAGCTTTTTTAGAAGCAACCAACGGCATGAATTTACAATTCACCCTTTATTTTACCGGCGTTGACGAAAGTACCGCCGCCGGCGTTATTCCTTCGGCTACTTGCGACATAGGTAAAAAGAACATCGCGTGCGAAAGAATCGTTAATAACGGCGAATATTATTTGCGGGCAATTGCGCCTTCAAACGAAATAGGTATCACCGAAAGCACTACCGAAAAAAACTTTACGGTTACGTTTAAACTCGCAAACAATACCTACGCGGAACTTTACAAATATTTGCAAAAAGGCGGCTCTTTTATGATAGAAGCCCGCGTTTCTAAAATTTATAAGTAATATATCGTTGAAAATCATCATATAAAAAAATCTGAAAAAAAGGAGGTGCATATCGTGCAAAAACGCGTAGTTTACAACTTTAACGCGCAAACCGCAACGGAAAGCGCGGCTGAAAATTCAACCGATAAAGCCGTAAAAACAAGCAACGCAACAGGCAAAATTAAACGCGCGTTTTCGGGCAAGAGTTTTAAGCTTGTCGTTTTGATAGTACTCCTTTTTGCAAGTTTATTCTGCACGATATGCTCCGCCGATTGGATTATAAGTCAACAAAAAGTCGTGCCGAACGTTGCAGGTAACAGCATTTTTAAATTCGACGACCTCGGTTTTGGCGCGCACGTAAACAACGGTAAACCCACCGGGAACTACACGTTCAACGGCCGTTCTATCAGCATTTCGATGTCTGCCGCAGCAGTCGGCGGTGTGCAAAACCTGCCCAAGAGTGCCATTGATGACCAAAATATACGTTATAGAGTAAAAAATTGTGCTCCCGACACTAAACCGGAAAATTTGAGCGAAGAATTTTTTAACAGCGACTACGCCACCGTTCTGCCCACAGATGCAGGCACCTACGCCGTGCTTATAACCTCCGAGGCAGACGGAGTTTCTTACGGCAAAACCATAAAAGTTTTCACCATTGCCCCCTGTCCCGTTAAAATTGAATGGTCGGGGGCTGATGACTTTACTTACGACGGCACAGATCACAGCAGCAACATTACCGCTACCGCCAGAACAGAAAACGGCGCCGCCATAAACGAGAATATTTTTAAAATATCGTTTAGTTACAAGGCACACGGCGCGACAACTTTTACCCCTGTAACCGAGGTTAAAAACGCGGGAACTTACACCGCTACCGCCGAAATTTCCAACAACAACTACACTATTTCTTCAAACGCGGCGGCAACTTTCACCATAGAACAAAAAGCACTTACCGTAACGGCAGAAGATAAAACCGTTACTTACGGCGATTCCGCTTCCTACACTGCAACTTATAACGGCTTGCTCGACTGCGATAAAGGCAAATTAGGCACGCCGAATTTTACATGCAATTATAACGAGGTAGGTACTTATTCCATAACCGTTGATGGGCTTGAAAATTCAAACTATGCAATCACCTATGTCAACGGCACGCTTACGGTTAATGAACGAACGGTTACTCTTGACTGGGGAACAGCCAATTCTTTTGTTTACGACGGCACTGCGCACACCCTTAAGCCTGATGCCAAAAACGTTGTCATCGGCGACGATTTAGGGCTTGCCGTAACTATAACGGGCGAAAATATAAGCGGCTCTTCGGCAATAAACGTAGGCACCTATACCGCCACTGCGAGCATTACTAACAAAAACTACGTGCTCGCCGAAAATAACAAATCTGCCACGTTTACTATCACCGCCCGCGCACTTACCATAACGGCAAACGATCATGAAATCATCTACGGTTCCGCTCCCGCTACCAACGGTTATACAATCAGCGGAATGATAGAAGGCGAAACGCCTGAAACGGCAAATATCGGCGGAACTGTTAAACTTACAACTAATTATACCCAATATGGCAAAGTGGGCGAATATGATATTATTGTTGATATAAGCGGACTTTCTGCGCCTAACTATTCGTTTACGGCAAAAAACGGAAAACTTACCGTAACCAAAAAAGAACTTACCGTAATAGCGAAAGATAATTCAATCACCTATGGCGAAGAACCATCCGCTAACGGCTATACAATAAATGGTTTTGTAAACAACGAGAACGAATCGGTTATAACCGGTCTTGAAAATATAACTTATATCATCGACTATACACAATGGCACGACATAGGGCAGTTTTCTATAACTCCAAAAGTTGATGGGCTTTCGGCTGTCAACTACTCGTTTAAAGCAAATTCCGACGGAATACTTAACGTAAAACAATTAAACATACAGCTTTCCGGCATTATCGAACGCGACTATGATGGTAGCGGAATTTTATTTGATAAAAACTTATTTACTGCGGCGACCTTCACTGCCCCTCAAAATCCCGGAATCGACCTGAAAAAACTGCCGAATGATATCTATCAATATATTAGCGACGGCAATGCTCAGAACTTCGATAGCACCAACGGAATAGCCGTAACACCCGAAAACGGTTTGTTCAGTTATGCTTTCGGCAAGCCGATAGCAGCAGGCTCGACATACAAAATAGATGAAGTAACGCTTAACAATAAAAACTTTAATTTAACCAAAACAGAAGTCTATTTAAAATACAAAACGGCGAAGATCGGAGATGTTTATTATACCATTGAAGATGCACTCGCAGCAAGCGGCAATATCACCCTGTGCGGCAACGCGACCTCCGATTCCTCTTACGTAATGACCGCTTTTTCCAAATTGTCTTTGTCTGCCGTTAACGGTGATAAATTTAAAGACTATAAAAGCGATTATAAATATACACTGTCCGGCAAAAAGCTAATAGCGTCTTTTAACGATTCCACAAAAGAAGAAGACGTTAATAGTAGTTATGATAAGGCAGGCAACGTTTTCTCCGCTCTTGTAATTTCAAAGGGCGTCACAATCACCCTGTCTTCTTCCGCCTCTATGATTGCCGCGGCAGAGATTGGGTTCTCATATTCTATTTGCACAACGTTAGCCAAAAACCACGGCGTTATTATGAACAACGGAAACATTGTTGTAAACTCCGGCTGTTCTGTAACTGCTTACGGATATATTAAAGGGAATGGCTTAATTCAGATGAATTCCGGGGCAACCGCGCTTGATGCCTTAACTATTTACGATTGGCCCGGCGGCGATGCCGCCAAGGATATGTACAAAACCGCTTTCCCGACCAATGCTTATACCGTACATAATATATCCTGCCCTACTAAAGTTTTTTCCGGGGCTATTTACAAGGCAAGAGTATACCTTAATGCTGTAGGTGGAACAATAGGATTAAATGAACCTATTGTTATCATAGGAACCCAAAACAACAAAGGAATGTTCAATGCTGATAGCGATTCTTCAGCTTCCGATTATATCTTTAAGTCTGTAATTACAAATCAAAAAGATATTGAAACAGCAAAGGATATTAATAGTAACATTGCTTTATCAAACCAGAGAGCGACAGGCACAGTAACCACATTGAATCATCGCGATAATATTGAAATCTATGGAAAATACAGTGACGCGCCAACCGAAATAAGTAAAACAGTTCTCTTTATCACTATTGCATTGAAAACATCAACAAGTATTCCTTTGCCGGTAGGCTTTATGGATATCACCGTTAGAAACAAATCAACTCTAACGCTTAACTCTTCCGATTATTTAATATTGCCGGGGGCAAAACTGACCGTTGACAATGGCGGAAAACTCACACTCGGAAACAATGTCGATCTCGTTGCTTTGCCTTATGCTTCCGCTCCCACCACGGGTAACTATCGCTATACGAGATTTTACACCGCAAATACAGACGGTAACGGCAAAAAAGACGGAAAGCTGATTGTAAACGGCACCTTAAGCGGAAGCGGGTATAGTTTGGGCGGAAATATTTCTACAGAACAAGCCGGGGCAACCTTAAATATCGTTAACGCAAGCGGCTCTTATGTAACCATGCGAGGCGGCAGTAAACCCTATTACGAAACCGGAACTGTCAACGCACGCGGCGATATTATGACAAGCCAGAGCAGTTACGCACAACGCGATTTAAGCGCCGGCACGTATTATTCTAAAAAGGTAAACGGTAAATTCGTGTGGTACAGCCAAACGGCAACCATTACGTTTAAAGCAAACGGCAAAACACATTCAACGATAAGCAGAACCGTAGGCTCAAATGGCTATACCATATCAGCGGCAGATTTCCCCTCCACTCCCCCGACAAAAGATTATTATACCTTTGATAAATGGTATATCGATGAAGCTTTAACAACAGAAGCTGTCGGGCAAACAATATTCATTTCTTGCACCCTTTATGCAGGCTGGACGGCAAACACATATTCCATAACTTATAAATACAAATATAACGGCGGAGAGTATGAAAATGTTGATAACAGCGCATACAATAAAACAACTTACACTTATGAAGATTCTTTCTTGCGCCCGCATTTTCTAAAGACGGCTATAAATTTTACCGTTGGTATTCCGATGAAGCTTGCACGGAACCTATAACGCAGATATCAGGAATGGGCGAAAATATTACATTATACGGCGAATTTATCGATGCCGATGTTGAGGTTTATGTTGTTACTTACGTTAACAGCAACAATGAGGTTGATACCCCCTCTGCAGAAAACGTAAAATCAACCGAAGCCGCAAATTTTAACCCCGCCGATTTAGGTAAAATTACTAATGACGACACGAGCCAATCAAAATATTTCCTTGGTTGGTATATTGACGAATTATGCAAAACACTTTTTAACGGGCCATTAACCGGCAGTGTAACGTTATATGCGGGATGGGATAATAAAGCCGAATTATCAATTGTAATTCCAAATTCAACACCTATTCTTGAAGCCGGTGTTCCTACGGGAAAGTATTATTATAAAGGACAATCTGTTGTAATCCCCGACATATCGACACACCCGCAGATTTCCGCAATGTATACCGTACCGGAAGGATATAAATTTATAGGTTTCCTGGCTACGGCAGGCTGTACAACCACACTTGAACATGCCACGGATGCTTCAGGATATATTACCGGAATAACTACTAATGTAACCGTATCGAACGACCTTTCAAAAGGTTTAACAATCACAGCCGATATAAGAAAGATTTTGAAAGTTGATATTACAATGGAGGCAAGTGCAAAGCATAAATACGTAATAGATTATAAAGATACCTTTAATATCGACAAGGTTACCTTAACAAATGGCAGTTATTATTCTACTGATAAGTATAATTGGAAACAATCGGACAATTCATCAATCTATAGCGGTAAAAAATTCACTATATACATATTAAGCGGCGAAAACCAAACACAAAGCGATACGCAAGTTACGGTTTCAATCAATGATATAAAAGATCTTGGCGTTTGGCCTAGCACAGCAGATTTCTATGCTACAGAATCTGCACTTACTGTTACAAACTGTATAAAAACAACTGCTACTCATAACGACAACTCTTCTACGTTTACATTTACAATAACAGATGATTCCGCCCAAATATCTTGGTACGGGGAGAAAGTAAAATAGCCGCACAATGCGTATTAAAAAACATTAAGTATTATAACGTACTTTGTCAAATGGTAACAAAGCCTGTTAAAAACTTGGTGTTCCGTTTTTAGCCAACAAAACTCATAAAAAGTGGCGAGGATGAGCCGATTTTCGGCTCATCCTCGCTTTTTTTCGTTCCGTTTCCACTCCATGCCCTACGACGTGTCAAGCAATCGCGCGCATATCTGAAATTATTATCTTATATTTTTATACAGCGGGCCGTAGGCGGCGCAGGCGCGGTATTCCTGCCCTTCTTTGTCCATTCCGAACGCGTTCCATGCGGCGGGGCGGTAAATGTCTTTCTCGTCTACGTTGTGCATACATACGGGGATTCTCAGCATCGAACACATTGTGATAAGGTCTGCGCCGATATGTCCGTAGGAAATCGCGCCGTGGTTCGCGCCCCAGTTATTCATGACGTCGTAAGCAGATTTAAACGCGCCCTTGCCCGTTACGCGCGGCGTAAACCACGTGCAGGGCCACGTGTAGTCCGTTCTCTTCCACAGTTTATCCGTTACTTCGTCCGGCAATTTCACCGTCCAGCCTTCTACAATCTGCA
>OMGY01000095.1_pt1 | contig 92008 bp, 84 predicted proteins | sample 1674461 | NCBI WGS metagenome assembly OMGY01 (sample SAMN05578579, study PRJEB25193) | human gut metagenome | biome: Human Microbiome; feature: human-associated habitat; material: feces | host: Homo sapiens | place: USA:Birmingham | reverse complement strand
CCCCCAGATACAGTTAAAATAGTAGATCTTTCATTTCCACTATTTTGTTCACAAACAACATCAAAAGAACCATTATTAGACCCTGAGTCATTTACAACTTCAACAAAATCTTTCTTCATATATTTATTTTTATTTTATTTATCGACAAAAGTTTCAAATTGTTTCATAAACAAAGCAATTTGAGTAGCATAAGCATCCACTACATATTCAATATCATTAGCATAATCTTCATTAGCTTGAACAAATAAACAATGAACATACTCATGCCAAAAAGTTTGATTTTTAATAGAATCCGGAACAACAACACCTCTATCAGATTCTATAACATATATTCTACCAAGAACATGATCTGAAAGACCATATTGAATACCTTGAGTAGATTGATAAGATACTTCTTTCATATTATGAACAATATATCTTACATTACCTACATTAATTCTATCCGGATAAGGAGTATTATATTCCCATTCAAAAGTACTATCATCAAACCAATTCATAAAAAGCCAACTTAAATGAGCATAAGCAATATCATCTAAGTGAGCTTGTTTACCATTAGGAAATTCTTTATTAAGATTAAGTTCATTAGCTATAATGATAAAGAATGCTCTAATAGCTTCTCTAAGCATAGCAGTTGAATCTAATGAATCATTAATTCTAACATTACGTTCATCAAAATCAATTTCAATACGATTAACATTAGCTCTAGTGAAAGTATAGTCAAAAGGTCCAATCTTTAAAACCACGCCATCTACTCTTTCATTTAATTCAGTAGAATCAAAAGGATTACTAAAAACAGTTTTCATACCAAAATTAATAATACAATGAATATAACATTTAAACCAATAGAACAACTACCAATCTTAGACCAATTAGCAGAACGACGCATATACTTCTTAAGATCTTTAATCATATCTTTATTACTCTTTTCAAGATCAGCAATAGACTGCTTATAAACGTTCGCTTGGTTTGTAAGAGTATAAAGAGTATGCTTTAAATTATTAATAAGAGTATCTTGTCCAACAACAATATTCTTTAAAGATTTACACATAGCTGCGTCATATTCTCCTTGTTTAAGAAGAATTGCAATCTTACGGTTATCTTCAAGAGTATATGTAATAACAGTATCTTTACAAACTTTCAATTCTCTGCCGTATATATTTAGAGATGCTATCATCAGAAATAATATAAATATCAGAGAAATTTTCAATATCTTTTTCATACTTTATAATAGTTTTATTAGTATTAGCTTTAAGGCTATCTATAATACGTTCTTGCTTTATAGCATATTCCTCCAAAGCAGATATGACCCTATTAAAAGAATCCAGAGTATGATAAGGAATATTATTTGTATATATTCTTTCTTCTTCATTACATTGGATTACATTAGTAACTATTAGCAATAAAAAAAGGAGTGCTATTAACACTCCTCGAAAATTGACTTTCATAATCAATCGAAATCAGATATATTAACCAAAGTGTACGTGAATAAATTTCCATACATAGTAGCGGCTTTCTTAACAAGAGGAATAAACTTATCCTCATAATCACGAACTGATTCAAATACTTGACAACCTGCCGAATAAAGACCAATAGTACTAACTATTTTCCATTTAGAAGCACGATGTATATTAATACCACACATTTCAAAAGTAGGTTCACCGGAAATCTCAATATCACCATCTTTTCTAGTAATACGGAAAATAGGTAAAGGTTTAGCTTGAACTAAAGCATCATAATCACCTTTATGTTTACCTAACTTAAATGCACCTTGAAATTGACCTTCATCAAGAATAGCACAACCTTTAGAATTAATAGGTTTAATCAGATTCATATCAGAAGGATCAGTAGTAATGGAATACCAATCATAAATCCATTTACCATTAAGATTAGGATGAACTTCATTAGCTTTATAGAAAACTAGAAGAAGATCATTAAAATGTTTGGTATCAGTAATATCACATCTAATACCCCAAATATTAAGATTATAGTTGCCTCTATCATAAATGATAAAACCATGTCTTTTAGCAATCTTACGAAGAATATCAATGTCGGTTCGAGCAATGATGTCATCATAAGTTATCAAAGCATTTGTTAGTTCACTCATAGTTACTTGATATTATAATTAAACAAATTTGTATTAGCTTTACGTTCTTTACTTAATTGAGCAAGTCTATAATCACAAATGGCTTTAACTTCTGCTTTAAGATATTTAATATCAACAAAAGTAATAACTTCTTCATGAGGCATATCATCAGGAATCATAGGATTCTCTACAGTTCTGATATGACAAAGCATATTACCAAGACACTTAAATCCCCATTGTTCAATCAAATAATCATACATACTTAATTGAAGAGAATAATGAATACCAGTTGAATCTTGAAGATGATTTATAGGAAACAACATAGTTTCATTAGTGATAATATATTTATCTAAGTCAATAGTACCATCTGCTTTTTTTGCCCAATAACCACCTTCAAATCGAATAGGTGCTTTATTAGTTTTCCAATCAAGAATAAAGAACTCATCACCTTTAACAAATAAAATATCAACAAGACCTGAAATCAAATACTCTGGATGATAAACACCAATCTCAGCATAAATCTCAAATCCCATAGAAGTCATCTCACTTATAAAAGAGTATATTTGAGGATACCTATCAGCAATACCAACAACTCTAAAATAATCAAGATCAAGTCTACCGTAACTATGAGTTCTTATAATATCATCAATCGTATAAATACGACCATTAATAAAACCATTTGCATTCAAATAGTAGTTATTACATCTTTTAACGCATTGTTCTAGGAAATTATGCTTTTCAGTTCCCTTAGCACAAGCCTTTTCAGTTTCAATTTTCCATTCAGCAAGAATCTGTTTAACAGTCTTACCTCTATATCGAATATATTTAGTGTAATTACGATGAGTAGGAGGAACAGGACGACTACCAATATTAGCACAAGCTTCAGCAATAGCTTTCCAATCCTTTTGTTCAACAAACTTACCAATAATAGTAGTTGTAGATATATACTCTCTATCAAGAGCATCTGTATATTTATGCTTTTCCTCGTCGAAGAATATCGGCAAGTCTCTGGGTATAATCTGCGTCATAAGCTGCTTTATCAGTAAGTTTAAGAAATCGTTTAGCACGAAGACGTTCATAGAATTTTTTATGACGTTCTTTCATATATTCATGACCAAGTGAAGTCATCTTATTAAAATCAAAACCACACTCGGCATAAATTTGATAAGTTTCAGGATGAATCCAATGACGACCAAAAGAAGGAACGTCTATATCTCTATCTACACGTTGCATTGCAGTAAGAACTGACATCCACTGACTATCAGCAATATCATTAAGAAAACGTTCAAAGTCTTCACGATTACGAACAAACGTAAGAAAATCTCTACACCAAATTTGTTCATCGGTATAACGTTCAATATAATTCTTACCCCCTTTAACTTTATAATAGAATCTTGTAGGAGTTTTTCTTTTACTATCTACAATACCAACAATCTTTTCATATAACTTTGTAACTTGTAGAGGATATAAACGCGCACCTTTAGCCATAATAGAATAAACTTAATAAATCACACCACCAATTTGATTTAAATTGATAAGATTACATTCCCAAAACTCAACCTTACCATCTTCACCAATAATTATTTTAGAACGACTATCAAGAACTGGACGTCCATCAACAACTTTAATATTTCCTTCACCGCCAAGAACATCAACAAGTTTATTTTCAAGATTAGTAATCTTAGAACTTAAAGCAACACCTTTGGCGCCATAAGACATATCAAGAATAACTTCATGTCCTAAAGAATCAATATCTGAATCTACCGGAAGAGCAATAACATAAATGGATTTAGGAACCTCTCTATCTACTTTCATAACGTCAGTAACTTCAAGAGGTGACATTTTATATTTCATAGCAACAATTGCTCTACCACTAGATACTTGAATATTACAAAGAGAATGTTTAACATCACAAATATCATTAATGTTATAAGCTCCTGCTTGAATCTTAGCAATTTTAAGTTGAATTGAATCCATAGTTTAAATATTTACTTTATTAGATAATTCGGTTTAAGATTTATAACTTGAATATATTCATAAGCATATCCATTCGCATATATAGTAGTAGTATAAACAACTTGGGAATTACTAGGAGTAACTGTAATCATAACTTTAAATTTAAAAGAACCTCGTTAATCAGAAGTGGTTTTGATTGCACGAAGTGTTACAAGAATAATCTTAACAGAGAGGACTTCTTCATAACGAGGTTCATACATGGCAAAAATTTATCCAGACTATTCACTAATAAATGCTTTTGTAAAAGCGGGATTACCTGTAATAGCAGCGATGTCTTCAGTTACAGCTTTACTTAGTAACCCCACTTGAATATGAACAAAACTCGGATGAGTAAATGTATGAAATAATTTGATAATACAAGCGGTTGTTTGAATATATTTTTCTGAAACTAATATTTTTCTGTTTTAGCAATAGTATTCATTAGAAATACCATTTGAAATACCGTCTTCACCTTGCCGCCATCCTATGCACTCGTCACGAGATTCTGCAAAAACAATGCACACAATCAGCAAGAGCATCTTCAACACCTCTATGTTTATACGTGCGTACACGTACGTGCGCTATGCGGAGCTTTGCAATATATACAAGAATTAATAAAGAAATAAATAAGAATAATAAAAGGAACATCTTCACCTACTCAATTTCTCGAAACATAATATGTATTTAATTATCCTCAAATAAACCTCATAATAACCTCTCTTACACTCCTACTCACTTCCCTCTAATATACCCCCTATAGTCCCCCTTTCTTTCTCCCTTCTCTCTTCCTCTCTTTCTCCCCTTCTTCTCTCCTTTTCAAGTAACATAAGAGTTACTTAAAGTAACATTATATATATTCGTATCTTTATTATCTCTTTCTTTAATAAGTACATTACACTTAGAGTTTCTCTAAGTATATATAGTAATAATAAGAATAACATTAAGTAAACTTATAGTATATATAATAGCTCCGGCTCGACCATCTGCAAGATTCATCGAAATATCAATAATATCTTTAGTAATATTAATAACATAATTATTAACATCTGCAATAATAGCGTTAATATGCGGAGCTTTGTAGATTCCCATATGAGGAACTATGTGGAGCTTTGCAGACCCCGGTAGGGAAGAAGAACTGGTAGCGCGCGGAGCATCTGTGACAGCAATAGTTTTAATTATAGCATTAGAAGTATTAGCATAGCATTTTGAAGTATCATTAGCAGTATTTACAATATTCACAGAGGATTGTATAATATCTTTTGTATTAGAATTAACACTAGCATCAACAAAATTCCTCTCGTGACCACAGCTATCTCTCTACTGGGGATTACAAAGCTCTACAGAGTTATTATAAGTTCCATGAGTAATATGTGTATTCTTTGCAGCAGATATTATTTTAGTAATAATAGAAGATTTGATTTGAGTTTACTTTAAGTTTACTTATAATATAAGCAATAATATATGCAATAGTATATTTAGTATAACTTAGAGTAATATCAGTATTAGCAATAGCGTCTTTATAGTTCACTTTAGATTTTTGGCAGTTTATAAAGCGAAATGTCGTAATGGTGTTGCTAGTGATTCAGATAATTACTCTGATTATCCTAGAGTTAATTCTAGTTATACTCTATATACTCAAAGTATTTCTATTATAGCAATGACAGCAAAATTTATTAGAGTTAGAAAGGGTAATTCTTAAGAGTTTACTTATAGACTTACTAGAGGCTTTATTAGAAGCTTTATTTAAGTCTTTTCTAAGACTCTTAATGTTTTGGTTATAAATAGTTTTGATATTTATTATCTTATTGTTATTTCTATTTGAATTGCTATTTATTTTTATATAGGTATTTTTGCTTCTTTTACTCATGTATAAATTTCGGTATGAGAGGGTCTGATGTGGATGTTATTCTTATTGGTTCTTTTATTGCAGTTATTATTGAGTTTGCTTATATTATAGGTTTTAAGAATATGGGTTTTATTTCTATTGAGTCTTCTATTGCTATTATGGATGGGTTTGTTCATAGTAGGAATTTGGTGTGAGTGCTTGAGTTAGGGAATCATTGATTATTTAGATTTAATTAAATATACTTAGAATTATATTAAAAACTTTATTAAGGACTATATTGATTCAATTTCTATTAGGCATTATATTGGTTTTATTAATATGGATTTTAATACTTTTATTTATATACATCTTATTGAGTATGGAATTTTAATTACAGTTGTGATTTTTATTGGGGCTTCTATTTTATGATTTTGATATGAGAGGCGATGATGTGAGAGGCGATGATATGAGAGGGGATGATGTGGGGCCTCCTTATACGACAGCACACCCTTCTAATGCTTGGGGGAATAGCCCCGTCGATGATTCATGAGGAATGATTTTCCGAATTGGAACTGCAATTTTCCATAGAGATGTTGTAGTTACAATTTCTATTGCTCGTCTACAATCACCGTTAAAAGGAATGGAATTAATTCAATTAATAATAATTAGAACCTCGCAATGTAAAGGTAATTGCTATTTGTGTTATGAATACTTTAATTAATGCACCGGAAACTAAGAAGTTGAATGCAGTTGTATTAAATAGTATTAGTGTTCTAAAAGCTACTGATGATTCTTCAGAACGTTATCTAGTAGATTGTAATGATCTTCAAGGTAATATTGTTGAAAGATTATTCATTGGTAAGAAGCTATTTGATAGAATTGATTCACTTGTTGGTAAAGTAGTTGATATTGTCTACAAAGATTGTATTGCTGGTGTTACTCAGTGGATTGATGAAGATGATATTAACGAAGAAGTTCAGTTTCATACTGTAGATCATAAGCAAGTGGTTGATATTGTTAAAACTAATGATATTAATTTATTGATTGCTTGTAGTAAAGCTGGTATGAAAGATATGTATAATGATTTAAAACTATTGAATCAATGAGAATTACTAGAGTTATTGTGAAGTGCATTATCATATTGGTGATGCTCTTCTTGTTATCATTAGGTGAATCTATTACTGAATTGATTGCATCTAATATTAATGGAGATTTATTTATTGGTTGCATTTGTGGAGCTATTATTGCAATTATTATTATGTCTATTGTTAAACCTAATAAACTTTGAATTAATAAGAGTAGTCTTAGTGCTACTCTTATTTTTTTTAATACTCTACAAACTCCGTCTAATCAACACGACTAACACCCTTATTGTACTTGGCGGGCATGGTGCTTGTCTTAATAATTCTAAAACTTAACATTATGGCAAACGAATTAAAAACTCCGATTAGACATTCAGTTATTGGTGAAATCATTTCTGTTAAAGATATTAACAAAGATGACTATAAAGAAGGTAAATTTAAACATGATTGTAAGATTGTTCGTGTTGATCCTTTGAACAATAGTCCTCTTGTTGATGTTTATATCACAAATGACCAGTATAATCAATACGGTTTAGCGCCTATTGTATTCGAAGGTAATGTGGTTAATTTCACTATTGACGAGAATATTGCTGGTGAAACTGGTTATATTAATCCTGATACTGAAGAGTGGACATATCATGAAAAAAGCTTCAACAGTTTCGCTGGTGCTGATAATGTTGGTTCTTTAGGTCTTATTAGTGTATTTAGTAAACTTGGTGTTGGTGCTGATATGGTATCTACGTTTATCAAGAGTATCGAAACTGCACGTTCTCAACGTAAAGCTGTTGTTAAACCTAAAGTTACTACCGAAGATGTGGCAACTGAGCAAACAGAAGATGCTGCTTAATTAATTCATAATAGTGCTGAGTATTCTCACTTGGCACTATTTACCCTTTTTATTGTCTAATAAACCGACTAATGGTCATGAATGTATTAAATGTAAACCATAAAGATAAAACTGTTAACATTAATTATTTTAGTATTAATATCGATAAAGATGGCACTCGAATCTATTTTATTAATACTCAAGATAACGATTGTAAATTCTTTTGTCAATGGCTTGATGTTAATAGAATCGATTATGTGAAAAAAGAAAGAGATTCTTATACGATTATTATAATTGATGCTAATATATTCAATTTAGATATTGCTGTTAAATCTCCTATTGAATCTTCAGAAGTATATAATAACTTCTATGACGCTATTTGTAAACGTGAGCAGAATATCGCTAATGCTGAAGCTATTATTGCTAAATATGAAGAATATGCCGCTGATAAGGCTAATGAAATTAGTAATATTAGTTCACGAAAACATTCTGATGAATATCGCAAATCTTTCGATAATACTCTACTAGAAATACTTGAATATACACGTTGTAAATATCTAGAAATCGTTGCTTTAACTAAAGAACATCTTGATGTTTCACGTGGAACATTACCTGTTGTTGATGAACTTAAAGTTGCTTATCATGTGTCAGAATTATTCAGTAAAGACGACTATAGAAAGCTGCTGTATATTCAATAGTATTTGAATAATAAATCGAAATTGTCTAAGCAAGAAAAGCAATATTTGAAGATGTTATGGAATTTAAATGACTATGAATATCCAGAAGTAGTTAAAGAAGTAGAAGCAATAGGACGAAAGAAATTCAATGAGTATTATAATAAAGCATTGAAATTTGTGGAAAAGGATGAGAATTTGAAAGAGAATATAGAAGAGAAATTGAATAAGTTTTATCAATAGTGTTGAATAAAATTCACAATAGTGTGGTAAAGAATACTACATTAGTATAGCAGATGGGGTGATTAGTGTTGAAAGGAATACTACATTAGTGTTGAAAATAATTGACAAAATTATAGCAACATCACCACCACCATCTTCAAAACCATCTTCAAAATGACCTTCAGAAAGCGCAATGTGACAGCAAAGTTCTTCAAATTAGAATTAGAATTTAGCAAACCTATAACCACAAACAACAAAAAAGTATAGAATTAACATCTAAATTTGTGTAAATAAAAACCTTGAATAAACATCTAAATCAACTCTAATATACTTAGAATCAATTCTAAATATTGCAAAATTAATAACTTCATCTCTGTATAGAATAGAAAAAGCAATAGAGAATATGCAAATTGAATAATAGAATAAGCATTTGCATTATTAGTATTAATTCCGCAAAATTCTGCATAATAACTTTAATTATTTCAAATCTAGAATACTCAATATTAAATAGAATTGAATTAGCATCTAAATTTGCAATAATAAAAGCCTTAAATTAGCATTAGAATTAATTCTAGTATATCTCGAATCAATACAAAATTCAGTGAATCTATTAACGACATATCTATATCAATTATAGTATTGAGTATAGAATGTGAAGTATAGATAATACTTAAAGCATTTGCAATTTCATTAGAAATTCCGCAAAATATCATAGTATCATTTACGTAAATTCAAATATCATTACCATTAACCTCAAAACAAACATCAAATGAGAAATTAATACAATTAGCAACAATGAATATACCTCTAATGCTATTTGAATTCAAACTTCATAATTACTTAGGTCTTCATAACACGCTATATAAGAATTCGAATAGATATTAGAGGTATTATTAAGATAAACACTTGTGATAAGTGTTATATATCTATAAATAAAATTTTAAGTGACACAATAGTAGCATTAGTTCTCATGGAATTATTAGTGTTACTATTATTTATAATTATAAATTTAGCATTTATGATAGTATATATTAAAGACAGAGTATCAGAAGAAATTATATTTAAAACTAACGAAATATCTGTAGTATATGGAAACGAATTAATATTCAAAAGACAGAAAGCATCTAAGATATTAGCTGATGCTTTAAGCAATTCGATATTATTCTTAGTACATAGAGAAGCATCACATTTCATATCATATACAGCAGAAATAGATCATTCTATTGTAACATTAACTAAAAACTTAATTGCAGTAGTATTTGATTTAGATAATGCTGAGTATAATAAGAAATACTTAGAATATATGTATATCTGTAATAAATTCATCAATGAGATCAAGAACACTTCGAATAGTAGTCTATAATAGAGAAAGAGAATGGTTAGTTCCTAAAACTACATTCATATCATGGGTAAATGGACAATTAGTGATTCAATCAGCAACATCAAAAACAAGAGCTGAAATACAAGGATTTTTACGTGAAAATAATATACGCGTTGTAGAACTTGTAGATTCAAAAGAATTAATAATTGAACCATTAGAACTTGAAGAACTATCAATATCTGAAGCAAATATATCAACATCAGATTTATTGAATAGTATTAATGATAAAGAATTTTAACTTAAAGATTATCATTTATGACTTTAAGAATAACTGTAGAATGTACAACGTATAACGTAACAATAAATATCATATGTTCACAAGATGTAGAAGTATCACAATCAGACACAGATATTACAATTCTAGTAAAATCAGTGAAAGTAAGGGAGAAGATAATATCTTTTTTCAAGTTTACACGTATAACAGTAAAAGAGAGTCCTGTATTGCATAAACTTGTAATACCTAAAGGAAATAAAAAAGTATTTGTAAAACTTATATGAGCTTTAATGAGCTTTAATGAGCTTTGTAATCCCCAGTAGAGGGATAGGACTGTAGGGAGAAGCATCTAGCATCTAATTATCAGTTATTTACATAAACATTTGTATAATCACTTTTAATTGTAATAATTATGAAAACACTAGGATTAATCATTTTGATAATATTAGGTATTTATGTAGCAATACATATAGTAATTCCAGTAATCGGATTAATATTTTCAGAAATAGGTAAATTATTTAAATAACACGCATTACAATATTACATTCATGAAAAAGAAATTCACCACAGAAGAACAGATTAAACGTCAAATTAGATATAAGGCTGCATTAGAAAAGATATTTTACATTGTATCTTTTTTTATAGTACCATTTATATTTTATATAGCTGCAAGACATAAATATTTATTTGATGATACAGATGATGAAGAATTAGATTTATATTTAGAAGCAGAACGAAGATATGCTATTGTAACTATAATCTGGTTACTATCAATAATAGCAATACTCTTATTAATTGTAGTTGTAAAGATTTAATCGCCATATATTGAGAATTAAGCCTTTGTCTATCGGGGATGAACTCTAATTCATCTCCGATAATTCAAGGTCTATATGAGCCAATGCAAACGTTTTAAATGGCATTTGCTAGGCTTACTCTAGTATAGGTTGAATCAAGTAAATGAAAAGTAAACGCAAAATTCAATGTTAGTAGTAGTAAGTGCAATAGAAAAAGATAGCATAGATTCAGCAAGATGTGTATGTTTATCTGATGTATTCTCTATAACAGAAGATGAAGGTGTAATAATAATAGTTTTTAATAGTTCAACAGCAATACAAACAGCAATTGAAACTATATATAAAGCTGATATTACACCCAGATTAGTAACATATTATAATGTACAATTTAAGAAAGAAAATGTAGTAGCAATATTAGTTTAAGTTATGACTAAAGATTCGTTATGTTGTAAAGTATATCTTTCACGTATAAAAGAAACAAATGAGATATTTCAAATAGAAATAAGATGTAGTAATGAATTACATTATATATTCATGGCTTCATTATTAAATGTATTGAAGATACCACATGAAACACATTTTCCTACATTCTCTTATTTCTTAAATCCATCAGTACCAATATTAAAACAATTAGATGTATGGAATATTCAAAAGAGTTCTTAAAAGAGTTTAAAGTTGATACAGGACAAACGTATATTGTTGTACCTGTAGATGGAAAACTGCATGAAGTGCCATTAAGCAGAAAAAATACAAACAAAAAATATTTTGCAATGGTTCGAGCAGAAGAATCACCTATAAGAGAATTTCAATGTTCTGCAATAGAATGTGATTTTAAACATTTAGATGAGTGTATAGGTTGTCGTTGTTTGCCGGGAGGACGCAAAGACAATAAAGCAGTAGTATTTAAAATAGAATATATATATCAAAAATCATGATTCACTTTATTTTAATTTTATTCGGATTAGGAACATTAGTTGTAGTAGGAGTAACAATATGGTATTTATTAGTAACATTCATAAATAATCTACATAATATCGATGGTTTAGTATTTGTAATGACAAGTTTTACAATAGCTGTATTACTTATGTTATTTATGGCAGTATTCGCATTTATATTTGAGTCTTTATGCATATCATTTGGAGCAATACAAGACTTAGCTGTATCGATATTAGCATAAACATAACTGATTGAATGTTAGGTTAAATCAAATTTAATGCTTATATTTGTACCCTTAATTTTATTAATGTTGTTAATGTAATTATTAATCATTTTGAAAATCATTCTTATATTATGGCGAAAAAAGAAAATCTAAAGGAATTTGTTATTCAACAAAGTGATATTGATAAAGCTCTCAAATATCACTTGGCTAAAGCTATCAGTCATAGTAATCCTACAAGTAAGAATCATTCTGACTTAGCTAATCATCTTAATCGTGAGGAATTTTACAGTTATATTATTGAAACTATAAAACGTAGAGTACGTCCTTATGATGGATTTAGAAAGATTCTTGAACCTGTTATAAACAGCCTGTTTTGTGATAAACCTTCTATTTCTATTAAAATGGTAGATGTTGAAGGTGGTATTACTTATAGAACTGCAAACGGTAATGGTCTTAAATAAATGAGTGGTGAATGTAATAATTGCGAAACTAGGCAACGTTTAGGTAGAGATCCCCGTTGTCTAGTTTGTATTTACTTCAATGCTGCAATATTTAATACAGGTATTCCAAATACTACAGTTGAGCATCAAGAAACTAAAGTAGAAAAAGCTATTAATGATGCTAAAGAACTCAGATGTAAACTTAAAGTTACCAATAAACCTACTGAAGTTAAAGATGTTAAGAAAGTAATTGATTCTATTAATTATAGTAAGTCTTTTACTCAAATCTGTAAAGATAAATCTAAACATTGGAAAGAATTTGGATTAGATATTGAAGAAGTGTTTGCAATTAAAGAGGATACTATAAATGATATTGATAATGCTGAAGAAGTTAAAGATTGGTATTATTTTATATTCCCTAGTGTAAATAAACTTAGAGGTAAATATGTTCGCATTTATGGAACTAAAATATCAACGAGAAGTACTATTGAGAGAAAGTGTCCTGATTTAGATTATATACAATATGATTCTAAAGAATGGATAACTCCTGCAAAATATACTAATCGTAAACCTTGTGATTGTTATACAGAATGGATGCTATAGATGCTCTTAAACATATTCAACAGATGGTTCTTGCCGATAGAATTAAACAAGGTTGTAAAACTACTATTTGTCCTAAATGTTTTAAGCATGCATATACTATATCTCCAGATAATAAAGTTAAAGTTTGTGTTGATTGCGGTTATTATGAATTAACTAAGAATGGCAAAACTAAGATATTTGAAGGAGAAGGTGTATTTGCTTTAAATTATAAGGATAATGGTGGTATATTTCCTATTGAAAAAGGAAATTTTGAAGCTTGTCTTAAAGATATACTTATGGTTATCTCTGAAAAACTTCATACAAATCTTGATAATATTGATGATTGTGTTCTGCATTCTGTTAAAAATGGAAAGGTTGTTACTATTGATTTTAAAGGTATGTTATAAACTCTACAAAGCTCCGCACGTGACCAGTCCTATTCCCCTACTGGGGTTTGCTGAGTTCCACAATGTGTAGCTTGTAATACTAAAACTAATACTATGATAGATATTGATTTTAATATTGGCGATAGAGTTATTACTTCTAGAGGAATCTATGGTACTGTAATTTCTATTGATAGAAATGCAAATACATCTCAAGTAAATATTGGTAATAAAACTGTCACACTGTATAATAATCAATTATGGTCTATTAGAAATAGAATTTCTGTTGTTTGTTATTATACAGATGGTTATGAAAATTATAATAAGTTAATTACTTTACCTAAACAATTTAAATTATATGACTTTACTAAGCCGTTAGATAATGAATTGTTAGATTATTGTAAAAAGGCTATTACTAAAAGTATTAAAGGTATTTTTACTATTACTAAAATTGAAATTTAAATACATGAAAGCAAATCTTACTTATTCTATTATTTCTGCTGAATTAAAGCAAGGAATGTATTTGTTAGTCAATGATCATCTTGGTTATGTTAGTAGAATGAATGCTGAAAAAGCTATTATTTCATTCTATTATGAAGACGGTAAAGTTATTAAACTTGGTAAACAAGAAATGATTCGCGAAGATGCTATATCTACTTATAGTACATCTGTAATTAAATTGATTGCTATTGTTGATGGTAATCCTGTTTCTATAAATCATCAAAATTATAAGAAAATATTCTCACCTATGCTTACATTTGAAAAAGGTGCAGATGAATCTTATATTTCTCAATTCATTAAAACTAAAGAATGGGCTAATCCTATTTATGGTGATATTTCTCCTGTTTATTCTATGTTGAAAGTGGGAGATATTGTAAATATTATAAGTTTACCTATTGTAGATGCTTATAGTCTTTATGATCCTATGAAACGTCTTGTTAGAGTTAAATCTAAAAAAGGTAATTCTAAATATATTGTTGTTCGTATGGATAATGAATGTGAAGATGATTTTGAAATTACAGTAAATCGTACTGATGTTGTTTTAGGTGATAAAGATAAATATGATTTATTCAATATGAATTTTGATGCATTAAAGAATCTAGTTGCAAGTGGCGAAGCTAAAACTGTTGAAGCTAAAGGTAGAACTCAAAAGGAATCTAATCCTAATGGTAATGCTTTTTATCGCATTCATAAGAGTAAATGGCATGCTACTTATGATAGACTTCTTGGAAAGGATTATTATCAATGGTTAGCTGTTCGTGATGCTAATGATTCTGAAAATGAAGCTAGACTTGTTGTTCCTATATCTATTCCATTAACTAATATTCCTAAACATCAATTTAGTGGATATGATAATGAATACTGGATTCCGGGTACTATTCGTGAAATGGATAAAGCTAAAGCTGATGGTAAGAATTTTGTTCCATTTAGAGAAGGTCTTCCTATTTTTGGTAAACTTACTGAAACTGTTATTGATGGTAAAACGTTTACTTATTTCCTTCTTGATAATATTAAACAAGAATCTATTAATCATTACATCTACAAGCATCGGGACATTACCGAGGAACGCCGAAGTGAATTAACCATTAACAAGCTCCCTACGCTTTAATATAACGTTATAGAAGCATTTTTGTATTAGAGTGGACTATTAGGTTCACTTTAATACAAAGTGTCTATATGAGCCTAAAATGAACTAAAATGAGGATAGTTAAAATTGAGAAACGTGTATATAAATATTCTGAACTTCAAGTTCATGCTAAAGATGTAGTTAGAAATTATGTTCTTAGTGTTGTACATGATTCAGATACTTTTTCCAAAGCTATTAAAGAATCTATTGAATCTTTAGGTTTTAAAGATGTTGAACTTTATTATAGTCTTGGAAATTGTCAAGGTGATGGTTTATGTTTTACAGGTTCTATTAATTGGATTAATCTTAATAGAATTGCTGAAATTCGCAATAAAATTAATCAATTAAATGCTGAATTTGTTATTTCTTGTAATGATTGTCTAGATAATATTAAATTTACTAGATTAAGCCATATGTATTGCCATAGTTGTACTGTTTCAGTTGATATAGATAATACAAATTGGATGGATGTTCAAGAGTATATTGTTCTTAAAGATATTATTCTTAATTGGTATAATTCTCTTTGTAATCGTTATGAAAAAGAAGGTTATAAATGGTTTGAAGAGATTAATGAACAAGACGTTATTGATTATTGTGATTCTAATGGCTTAGAGTTCTTTGATGATGGAACAATCTTTGTTGAATCTGCTTAAACCTTATGAAGATATTAGTATTGCTTTTCAAAGGTATCTTCTCCAAGTCACTAACGGTCATGGTAATTTTGTTGAATTTGCTACTACCTTGTCTTGGAGAATGCAATTGGGAATGGTATTGGAGTTCCTTGATGTTGTTTATAATATCACAGTGTCTATATTTCCCAACGGAGGTGCAGTTATTAAAGTTATCAACGATAGACAATATATTGCTGATTATTTTATTACTTCCGACCCTCAGCATCCGCTTGTTCGTTATTATAACACCATTGATATTGCTTTTAAATATATTTTAAAACCATTTTGATTATGCAAAAAGTAGAAATTAAACTTATTGGTTCTGAAATTAATGGTGATATTTATATTACTAAGAAAGGTACATATCTTTGTGATGTAAATTTTAATCATGATAATCCTTATCTTCATACTATGACACGTAATGATTTTGACGGAGAACCAAATATTCCTGTTAGAGATGACATTGATTTTGTAATTGTTGATAAGTTTAGTGATGAATGAATTTAATAAAGCCGCTTTACTTAATAGTGCTAAACGAATTAATGTTTCATATTTTAAAGAACAGCAAGAAGATGCTATTAATGCTATTTGGCAATGGTGGCAATCTTCAAGTATAACTTTTACTCTTAGTGGTTATGCTGGTACAGGTAAAACTTTTATTATGCGTCATCTTGTACGTTATCTTATTACGGAAAAAGTTTGTGTTACTGCACCTACTCATAAAGCTCTTCGAGTATTAGAAAATAGTTCTGGTCGTAAAGGTATGACTATTCAATCTCTTTGTGGTCTTAGACCTGATGTAGATATTGAAGATTATGATATTGAAAATCCATCTTTTAAAGTTACAGGTGAACAAAAGATGCGTAATTATAAACTTATTATTATAGATGAATGTTCTATGATTAATCCCGGTTTATTTACGTTACTTGTGAAGACTGCTATGCAATGTAAATGTAAGTTGCTTATGATGGGAGATGAATTGCAAATACCATATGTAGTAAAAAAGATGCATCAAGATGATGATTATAATCCTAATCGTATTAGTCCTACTTTTACTCATACAGATCATCAATTTCGTTTAACACAAATTGTTCGTCAAGAAGCTGGCAATCCTCTTCTTGAATTATTTGGTATTATTCGTTCTGATTTAATGAATAATACTCAAAATTTTTATCAATACATTATTGATAATCGTGAAAAAGTTAATGCTAATGGTGAAGGTTTTACTATTTTAAATAAATTTGATTTTCGTAATAAAGTTATTGAAATGTTTAGTTCTGATAATTTTAGTCAAAATCTTAATTATGTTAGACTTATTGCTTTTACTAATAAGTGTATTGATTTTTGGAATACTTTTATTCGTGATGGTGTTCTAAATAATCCTCAAGGTATGATAACAAAAGATGATATGTTTACTGCATATCGTACTGTATTTGACGAATATAAATCTCCTATTATTATTAATAGTGAAGATTATGTGGTTAATGATGTACGATATTATATATCAGATAATGGTCTTGCTTGTTATTGTATTACACTTAGATCTGCATTTGATGGTAAAGTTACTCCTATGTTTAAAATTATAGATTTCTGGGATTCTGTTAACATGGATAACTTTGGTGCTATGCTTAATGCTATTCATTATAAAGCTCTTACAGGTACTGAAAGAAGTCGTTGGTATAAATACTTTAGATTTAAAGACATTCATCTTACTATGACTGATTTTAGGCTTAATGCTGCTAATAAGAATCGTCTTGTTGCAAAAGATATTGACTATGGATACGGTATTACAACCCACAAATCACAAGGCTCAACATTTGAAAATGTATGCATTGATTTAGATGATATTATTTATTTTCAAACTAAATGGGGTAAACGTATTCGTCGTAATCCAGCAGAAGCTCTTAGACTTCTTTATGTTGCTATAAGTAGAGCTACTAAACATGCTTATTTAAAATTATGAGTAAAAATATTAGACTTAGTGAAAAACATGGAGTTAATCCAAGTATTATTGTTTGTCCTATTTGTGACAAAGAAACAGGTATTGCTTTATTAGGTAAACTTAAAGGAGATAAGAAGCTCCTATAAAAATTATAGGAGATCTTTGTGATGATTGCATTTCTAAATTAGGTAATGATAAAATTTATATTCTTGCTATAAATAATCAAGGATATGGTACAAAAGCTATTATTATTGAAAGACCTGCACTCAATATTCCTGTTAAGGGTTATATGACTCTTATGAAAGAAAATGAATTTGATAAAATATTTAAACATTAAATTATGCTTACTAAAGAAGAACAAATTCAAAATATAGATAAACTCTTTGTTCTTAAAGAATGCTGGGCTGGATTTTGTAGTATGGGTAGTAATCAACGTATTATTAATAATCGTTGGATGGTTCCTATTACTTGGGTTGCTGAGCAATGTTCTATGAGTGCTGTTCAAGTTCTAGAAGAACATTTATTTGCTAGTGGTTTGAATGTAGATAGTGTTGGTAAAATGGATTTTCTAAGAGAATATGCTAATAAAAAAGGATATGATTTTACAGCAGTAGTTTGCTCAACACTTAGATATGAAGATGGAAGTATAGTTTATGCCGATACAACCGAAGCTAATAGGAAGTAATACGACTGAATATAAATATGTTCATTTAAGTGGAAATGAATTTCTTTGTAAACGTATTACTTATCAAGAATATAAAATGGATTATGGTATTACTTCTGATGAATATGATAATCTTGATATTGGTTATGAAATTACATATGCATTTGGAGTTTTGTTTGTTCCTGAGATTATGGCTCTTGATATGTTTGATATTCAAGATTAACACAAGATGTTGCGCGTTTCCACTCCTTGTTCCCTACTGGGGTTTTCTAAGTTTTACTAAATATTATTGATATGATTATTACACAAGAAGAATATGATACATTAGAAGAAGCTGAATATATGATTGATGATATTCTTATTACAGCTACTCCTATTATATTTAAAGATTATAAAGAGAAACATAATATTTTATCTGATGAACATTTAGAAGATACAGATGGATATGATGTTGCTTTTAATAATGTGTATTTCGTTTTTATGCCTAGAGAATTATTCGAGTCTATTTCTATTAAAAGTGAATATTAGATGACAAATAGATTTTCTAATATGTTCGATGATGTTTCTAATAATCAACGTGAAGATGAATATTGTGATAAATGTGAGTTATGTATAAGGAACTCTCTAATCCCCAGTAGGGGACAAGGACTGGAAGGGAGCGGAACTATTATGCACTTAGTTACTGCTCCTAGTCCTGCTGATAGAAAGACTAAATATATTCTTAGTGGTCGTACAGGAGCATTTATTAGACGTATTCTTGAAGATAAGAAATTACTTGCATTATCTTATATCACTTCTATTGTTAAATGTGGAACATATCAAACTGTAGACAGTAAAGCTATTACTGAATGTTTTCCTAGACTTCAAAAAGAAATTGCTAGAGTTGAACCTAGTATGTTTATTACTTATGGTAAAGATCCTTATTTTATTATTAGTGGAGGTAAGCAATTACCTAAAAATGGTGAAGGTATTGATATGCTTCCTAATGGTAAAATTCATATCTATACTATAAGTCTTGAACAAATGTGTAAAATTAATGATTATAGTTATCTTGATAGAGCGTATGATACTGCGGTTATTGCTTATCGTAAATTTGTTAATCAATGGGTTATTCTTAAATGAATGCTAAATCTCCTACAACTAGCTGGATTTATGATATTGAGATTTATCCTAATATGTTTGAAGTTAGCTTCATTCCTTATGGTATTCCTCAAGATGTCATTAATTTATATATTGCTGCGGATATTGCGAAGAATGTACAAGATAAAAAAGCAATTCTTGATGCTATCGGTGCTAAGACGTTTATAATCTTTCGTGCTTGGCATGAAGATAAATATGAACGTCAGAATTTTACACCTGCATCTTGGGATGATTCTAATAATATTAGTAGTGGTATTGAGGGTTTATATATGTTTTTTAAAACTCATAAAATTATCATAGGATATAATAGCTTTAACTATGATATGACTATGCTTGATATATTTATTCATTATGCTCCTACATTTGATTGGAAGACTGGTCTTCGAGAAGATGTTCATGGTATAAAACAGCATATAACTGAATTTATGTTTGAGCATTCTCAAAAAGCTGTTGATAGAGATATGGGTGGTAAAACTTATAGACGTTTTCTTGATTTCTATAAAGGTCGTAGATATTTTCGTCCTTTTACTGATTTTGATATTCAAAAGATTCTTTATCTTGATGCTACCTTTGTTGCACTTAAAGCTGTAATGATTGTACTTAAATGGTATCGTATTCAAGATTTACCTATTCATTGGAGTTATCGTATTAAAAGAGAAGAAATAGAACTTGTTACTGATTATAATATTAATGATGTTCTAGGTACTGATGCTCTTGTTAAAAATCAACAAAAAGAACTTGACCTTCGTGCTAAGCTAAGTGAGATGTATGGTATTGATTTACGTAATATGTCACGTAGTTCTATTGGTAAAAATCTTATGACTAAGTTTTATTCTGAATGGTCAGGTATGCCTTCTTATGAGTTTGTTGATCTTAGAACTGAAAGAAGTGCTGTACCTATTAAGAAAATTGTAAAAGATAGTATTACTTTTAAGACTCCTTTTTATAGAGCTATTCTTGATAATATTCAGAGATATAGTATTTTCATTGGTATTGGTGCTGCAAAACAAAGTGAATTGAGAAAAGAAAATATTGGTGATATTACTATTACTACTTGGAAAAAGAGCTTTCAATCTTTAGAATTTCTTTCTCACAATAAAGGTTATACTATGGCAAAAGGAGGTCTTCATAGTAAAGATGACCCTAGAGTTATATGGGCTAATCCGGGTGAAGCTCTTGCTGATCCCGACGTTGCGAGCATGTACCCGAGCTTCATTGTTAATTATGGTGTTAGTCCTCATCATCTTTCATCTAAAGTTTTTCTAGGTATTGTTGAATGGCTTAGAACTACTCGACTTGATGCGAAACATAATGGTCGTAAATTAGAAGCTGATGCTTTAAAGATTGTTATTAATCGGATTTATGGAGCATTAAATGATGCTATGGATTATCTTTATGACCCTGAGTGTACTTATACTGTTACTATAAATCTGCAATTATTGTTATGTAACTTAATTGAATCTTTCGAACTTAATGGTTTTGATGTATTATCTGCTAATACTGATGGTTTACTTATAAGACGTCCTAATGACAGACTTGATTTATTTAATCATATCTGTAAAGAATGGGAAGATTATAGTAAACTCAGTTTAGATACAGAAGTATTTGAAAAGTATTGTAGAAGTGCTGTTAATGATTATATTGCTGTTGGATATGGTTTCTATGACGCTTTACAAGAGTATAATCGTTGTGGTGTCTGGATTGATTCTAAAGGCAATACTTATACTACACGTCAAGCTATTGAAGATAAATTTATTAAGTTTAAAGGTTATTTTCTTCAAGAACCTGAATACAATAAAGGTTATGAATATCCTGTTGTAAAGAAAGCTCTTAAAGAATATTTTCTTTATGGTGTTGATATAACTGAATTTATTAAAAACTATATTAATACTTCTAAAACTGCTATTTACGATTATTGTTTTAGTCAAAAAGTTGCTAGTAAATATACAACTATTTATAAGACAATTAAAGATGGTAAACCTGTTTGGCTTAAATGTCAAAAACATAATCGTTTTTATATTTGTAAATCTGGTGGTGGTGCTATAACAAAAGCTATTGTTCAAAATTCTGATAATATAACTTATGGAGAAGATATTAGTGATTGTATTATAACTGATGAGAAAGCTCTTGTTGCTGGACAGAAAGTGGCTTTGTTTAATGATTATGAATATAAAGAAGATTATAATATTCATTTTGGTTTTTATATTAATGAAGCTAATAAGATTCTTTATGGTAATGGTAAAACAGGTAAAGGTGAACGTCGTGGAATTAATAATAATAGTAATAATTTGTTTGGTTGGTAAAATATGAAACGTGATAGAGCTTTAATTTATAAAGCATTTTATACTAATAGATTTACTGCTAATAAAGCTGTAGCTGTTATGTATTTACATGACGCTTTAGATGATTTTTTTGCTAAATATCCTTTTAATAGTAAAGATATTAAAGATTATGACCATAGTCAAATGAGTAAACATATTGTTTTCGATCTATGTCGTATTCTTGGTGATGCGGGTTATAGATTGTATGAATTATTAACTGATTATATTGATGATTTATATAATCGTAATGAAATTGAAATGTGTGCTAGAGCTATTTTAGAAACTATTAAATTAGCTGATGTTAATTAAGATATATGAAAGAATATAATATTTCTGAAAAATATAAACGTATTTATCAAGGTATTCTTAAATGGAAACAAGCTGGTTATAAAGGTTTATTTCAGTATACTGAACGTATTGATATTCCTCTTGTAATTAGTGAAGTTATTCAACACATAAATCTACAACAATATGAATCTGATGTTGAAGTTTATGCTCATATTGTTGTTCCTAATAATACATTTAAGGATGCTCTTCGTAAACGAGTAACATCTCATTCTATTATAATTGAAGATGTTGCTAGTTTTATACAACGTATTACTACAAATTATAAAGGTAAAGATCTTTTATATTGTGATACGTTTATTATGATTGATTGTACAAATAGTGTTTATCATGATAAAGATACTTATTTCAAGAAAATGAAGAAAGTAGCTGCTGATAGATTTCTATTTGTTACTACTAAAAAGATTCCTGAGAATATATTAAAAGCATTTACTTCTTTTGGTATTCCAGTTGTTGATATTATAACTAAAGATGTTGCTTTGAAAGAAGGTTGGATTTCTCCTTATGTTATATATAATGTTGGAATTGATTTTACTAATGAGGAAAAAGAACTATATAAACAGCTTACTGAGCAAATTAGTTCTATGCTTTCTATATTTAAAGGTAAAGCTAAGATGGTTAATTACGAATTTAAAAAGTTTACTCATCTTAGAATGGATATGGTTAAAGATGATATGGCTTTAATTAAAGCTTGTCATCAAGGTGTTAATTATGTGAATAATCTAACAGATAAAGTTGAGCATATTCATAGTGAAACAATACGTTCTATGGTGGCAGAGATTATGGGTTGGAAAAAAGATCTTAATCTTTCTAATGATTATAATAAGCAAGTAGAAATGTATTGGAATCCCGATAATATTCTTACACGTACTAAAGCATTTACTGATGCTATAGAAAAGCGTTTAGAATTATATAATAATAATCTTAATAAACGAGAAGCTATTGCTGCTATTATTAAGAATATTAAAGGTAAAGGTCTTGTTCTAAGTAAAACTCGTTCTATTACAAATTATGTTGAAACTTTAGATCATTGTATGTGTTGGTATAAAGGTATATCTTCGAGAATATGTTATGATTTTCAAGGTAATCCTTATTTATATGCTAGTGGTGCTAAGAAAGGTGAACCTAAAGTATTTGGTGAAGCTGGTATTCGTAAAGAATGTCTTAAACATTTAGAACATGGTGATGTTTCAATTATTGCTACTGATGAAATTGCTAATTCGGTTTTTGATATGGAAGGTCTTACTACTATTATATGTACCTCTCCATATTGCAAGCCATTTAAGACTATATCAGATGATAAAATCGAACAACTATATATAAATAGGCCTACCTTAATAATATGGCTTTATATGCGAGATTTCACACTTAATTCGGACGATTATAAAACGTCAAAAGAGAAAGAAAAGCTAGTTGATGCACAACGTAATTTTACTACTAATATTGTGTGGGCAAACAGCATTAAAGATGTTAAATTTTAATTTTTTGCTGATTTAGTTACAGCTATTGTTACTAATATCAAAATTAATATTTACTTTTACCAATGGAAAATAAAGACAACAAATCAAACGAAATGAGTGAAGAAGTTATTACAAATGATGCTACGAAAGACGGTGCTAATGCAAGTGTAGTTAAAACTGATTCTACTAATGCTATTGCACAAGCAAATAAAGATGTAATTACTCGTAATCTCGCTGTTCTTGGTGAATATAGAACTTTTGCTGAAAGTTTAATTAATACTGACCTTGGTGCGAGATTTAAAGAAAATGTTGTTAAAGATGGAATTGCCACTGAAGTTATTAACATTGATAACATGGTTACTTGTTTATTAACTGGGCAAGAATTAGGTCTTTCTCCGATGACTTCTCTCGCTTATGGTCGTAATCTTAATCTTGATGCAATTCAAAAGGTTGAGTTAGGTAAAACTCTTGGTCTTAGTGTTACTGCTTCTTTAAAGAATATTTTCTGTTTTGAAAGTGGTGGTACTAGACAAGTTTATACAGGTATCAATGTTGTTGAAGGATGTCTTAATAAACATCATATTGATATTGATATTGATGAAGATTTTGTTCCTGTGTATAAATATTTCAATTTACAACTTGATAAACCTATTATTGAATTTAATCCTGATCGTCATATTGATGTAGATGAATATAATGATGATTATGTTAGAGCTGCGATGACTGAAAAAGGTATGGTTCCTGTTAGTCGTGTTATTGACACTTATCGTACTACTGTTTCACTTATTAGAAAAGGTAAGAAAACTACTATTTCTTATACTCTTCAAGAAGCTATAGATGCAGGTCTTAAATCTGGTAAAAATTCTATAACTGGGGCTGATGTTAAAGGTAAAGATAATTGGGATAAACATACACGCGCTCTTATGAGAAAAATGGCAATTATGCTTGCTGCACGTATCTGCGCTAATGATATTCTTAATGGTATGTATTGTGATGTTGAACTTAAAGATGTTAAGTCAATTAATGATGATACTATTGATATTCAATACGTAGAAGCAGATGATAACGCTAATTATTAAAAATTAAATACCGTTTGTGGTAATTATATTGCAAACATCTATCTTACATAAACTATTAATAAAGTTAAAGTCATGGAAAAAATGAATTTTGATTTCTTGAAAGCTGGTATCAATGAAGGTCGTTTTGAAACTGTAGCTAAAACTGCTAAAGTAAGTGATGAAATTCGTCCAGAGCTTGTTGTTAATATCTCTATCAATAAGATGTGTATTAATGGTCTTGCTTCTAAAATGTTGAACATTGAAACAGGTGACTATATGAAAGCTATGGTCTTGACTGCTGACCAATGTGAAAACGATATTGATAAGAAGTTCTTCATCATGGTATCTAAAGTGAAAACTGATGATATGATGACGTTATCTGCTGTTGGTAAAGTTAAAGGGACTGGACGTAAATTGTTCTGCTCTTATGCAGCTTGTTATTCACAATTCTTGCAGAATACTGTAGATGCGCAAGCTATCACTGCTGATAAATTAGCTGAGCTTGGTTATGCTTACGGAATTGATAAGAAAGATTCTGAAGGTAAACCTTATACTAAGTACACTGCAAATCGTGAAGTTCATTATGAACTTGTTGATACCGGTATTGACTATCCGAACTCAGATGGTTCTATGTTAAGAATCTATGCTTGTGTTAATGCTCAAGTTATCGAACGTCCGTATGATCCTTCTGTTGAAGCTGAACAAGCAGCCGATGAAGCAGCCGATGAAGCAGAAGAGAAACACGATGCCCCTGTAGCTGTTGAGGATGCACCAGCAGCAGAAGCTGAGACAGCTCAAGAAACAAAAGATGCAGAAGAAGATATTTAATCTTCTATAAGTAATCCGTTAATTTGGAATCTATCTTACAAAAGGAGGAACTAACAAGGTTCCTCTTTTTTTTACTCTTTAAATTATTTATAAAATGAGTGAAGTAAATAAAAGTCAAGTTGGTGTTATTAATTTTGGTGAAGTTGTTGTTACCCAAGATAAGAAGTTTAAACCTCGTGAAGAGTTCAACAATTTGTGTCAAGCTCATCTTGTGTCTGTAGAGATTAAAGATACCGAAACTCCAAAAGTAGATGAAAATGGAATCGCTTCCACATATGAATATGCGGGTATTCCTGTTCCTACTATTGTATTCCGTTATAAAGAAGAACCTGTTCCGGGTGATGAAGTTAATCGTTTCTATACCGATTCTTTCCGTATAGTTACTACTCGTAAAACTGATGGAACACAAGTAGATGTTAAAACATTTACTTCTATTGTAACTGAAGCTTATCGTAATTGTCGTCATCGTCTTGACGCTTATATCGGTTGTCATAACTTTGTTGAACCCGGTTTTCCTCAACCAATTGATATGAATGTCGGTATTAATGAACGTATTGCTCAATGGAGAGCTTTCTGTGAGTTCTTTGTTAAAGCATTTAATGCCGGTAAAGATGGTAAGCCTGTATTCTTAGATGAAAAAGGTGAACCTATCGTTGTTTGGATGAAACTTCTTGCTCATTATGGAGATCGTAAATATCTTTGTACTCCGGGCTTTGTTGGTCAAGGTTATATTGAACGTGTTATTAACGGTAAAAAACCTTCTATTGAAATTCTTCCGGGTGAAACTGTTGAACTTTCAAAAGATACTGACAAAGATGAGAAATCAAATAGTGCTGCTGCTGAAGCTGGAGTTGCTATGGATTACGGTCAAGGTCAAGGTGTAAATGCTGATACCATCAATGCTTTGAAGAATCGCTATGCTGGTAACGGTGGTGGAGTTGGAAAATATTAAGATGTAACTTAGACTTTTGAAGAAGGTAGAGAAATCTACCTTCTTTTTTTTGTTTCTATTGGTTTGGTGCTTAGTGTTGCAAACGCTCCGCTCTCGACCACAGTCTTGTTCCCTACTGGGGACTGCAAATGCTACAAAAGATGTAAATATGTGGAGTACAAGTGATAAAGATTATATTTTGAATACACTTGATCAAGTACATATTTATTCTGTCTTTCTTAATATTCCTGAAACAGAGATAAATAATTGTATTTGTTTACGCAATTATAAAATCTCTAATCCTCTTCGTTATGACCCTAATCCTTCTGTTAGTTTTAAATGGTATGGTAATAAGTTAATTTTTCGTGATTTTGCTGATTATCGTTATAGAGGTGATGTGTTCGAGATTGTTGGTTTAGTTCTTAAAAAGAATTGTACTAATAATAAAGATTTCGTTGATATTTGTTCTCATATTATAGAATATGCTTCTGATGTGCAGAATGATTCACCTTATATTAATCGAGTTTATCAAAGTCAAAATAGAATTGTTAATAATGAATTTCGTATTATTACAACTGTAAATCGTAAAGCATCCTTTTATGATTACAAGTATTATAATCAATTTGGTATTACTAATGATTTAGTTGATAGATTTGTTAAAGTAGTTGAATCTTTTAAGATTGATGATATTAGTAATCCGTATTATTATACTCGTCATGACCCTTGTTATGAATATCAAGTTAATGATGGTTGTATTAAACTTTATTTTCCATTTAGAAATAAACATATTGCTAATCGTTTTATTACAAATAATAAATGTCCTCTTGAAAATCTTGATAATTTAGCTAATACTACATATAAGTTAATAGTCAAATCTCAAAAAGATAAGATGCTAATACTACGATTATTGAAGGAACTTAGAATTAACGATGTTGGAGTTTATGTGATTGCTAGTGAAACCGCAAAACTTCCAGATGATATTGTTGATGTTTTACGAAAAACTACTAAATCTCAAATTTATGTTATGCTTGACACGGATAACACAGGTCTTACATCTGCTATCGAATATGAAAAGAATTATGGTTTTACAGCTTTATTTATGACTAAAGGTTATAGTGCTAAAGATCCTACAGATTTAGTTCGTATTACAGATTACAATTTTGTTAAAAAGAAATTTGCTAATATGTATTTAAATGAAATCGTAAATGGTAAAGAAAGAAGAGTTGTGTCCTGATGCACAACGTCTATTATGTGATGGTATTCCTTTGAAACGTTTTGATGATAGTACTAGATATTTTCTTTATCCGATGAATAAAGAAGATTATGCTATAGTTATTAAAGCTATTACTGATTTACGTGAAGTAATGAGTAAGATGTCATATCAAAACTCTCAAATTAAATTAGGTCAATTCATTCATACTTGGGGGTTTAATCCTTTTAAAGAAGGAGCATTTATGGGTGAAACTAAGATTAAATCTGATGATGATTTTAAGATTATTGAAAGTCTTTTTGAAATAACTCAAGGTAAACTTCATAATAAACAAACGCTTACTGGAAGCTATCAATGTTTCTGTCATAAGAACTTTCAAACTATAGCTTATGCTCCCCATAAGACTATACGTGATTCTTGGAATTGTATGCTAATTGCTTATAACAATCCAACTCATGCTATTGTTTTACTTCATAACATTGATGAAGATGGCAAGCGTATATGGGGATGATAAGAGTACTACTCTTTATAAACGTGATGCTCTGGGACGTATCGTGTATTGGCAAATAAGCACTAATGGAATCAACGATAAGGTATCATTTGGCTTATTTGAGCGACTTTCGGACGTCGGACAAGTAATTATATCAGCTTCAACAAAAACGTCTTATAATAGCCAAATCAAGCGTAAAATCGACAGAGGTTATAAGACAGCCGAAATGTATGGTATTAATGATGATATGTATGAAAGTGCAAATCAACTTCATGATTTACTCGATAATGTTATTCCTAAATTCGCTACTGATGCAAATAATGTAGATAAACCTATGAAGTGTCAAAAGTGGAAAAGAGGTATATTTGATTATTCCAATGGTGCTATGGCTGACCCAAAAATTAATGGAGTTCGTTGTACAATAAAATATGAAGCTGTTGATAACGGTTTATTTGGTATTAGTCATGAGGTTGTTATTCGTAGTAAAGAAGGTCTTCGTTATAATGTAAAACATATAGAAGATGCTTTTGATAGATATGTATTTTATCGAGAAGATTATAAGAATATTACTTTTGATGGAGAGCTTTATATTAAAAATCAAAAGAATACAACTATAGGTGGTGCTGCTCGTAATCCTAAAAATCCTCTTCATAAACAACTTCAATTCGTTAATTTTGACCTTAGTATTCCTGATATGTCTAATATAGATAGATATTGGTTACGAAGATTAATATTAAATAATGCTAAACTTGAAGCTATACGTCAAAATGATTCTGATGCTATATTTATTCAAAATTCTATTTGTCAACATGGTTGTACAACTAAAGCTAAAATTGTAGCATTATGTTCTATAATTAATGTTGAAAATGATAAAGACGTTGAAGATTATAGAGATGCTTGTATTGAACATGGTTATGAAGGTTGTGTTATTCGAGTTAAAACAGCAGAATATCAGTTTGGTTCTCGTCCACAAACTATGATGAAAGCCAAACGTTGTGAAGAAACTGAATGTCTTTGTCTTGATATACTTGTTGATAAAATAACAAAAGTTATTGATGGTGAAGAGATTACTTATGAATATGCTAAGTTTAAATGTAGGAATGATTTAAATAATGAAATATTTGAAGTTAAACCTACATCTGTTTATAATGGTGTTACTGATGAAACTATGACAAGTGATTATATTTTAGGTCATAGAAATCAATTCATTGGTAAATTACTTGCTATTAAGTTCTATGAAAGAACTGATAAAAAGATTCCATTTAATGCTAATGCTTATGGAGTTCGTGATTATGAAAGTAATGATGATTAATATATGGAAGTAGATAATCCTTTTAAAGAAATTGATGAAGCTAAAGATGTTTTTAAAGAAACTTCTAATGTAAAAGAAGAACTTGCTACATTAGCTATTACTTCTGATAAATATAAATCTATTACCGTAAATGGAATTACTGTTCCATCTCTTGTAAGAATGGATTCTCCAGATGACCCTTATATTTGTAAAGATATTAGAACAATTAATGATTTACATAAAGATGAAATTGATTGGCTTAATACCAATATTAATTTTATTCTTGATACAAATGGAGATTTTATTCCTGTTACAAGTGGTAATCAATTTGTATTTTATCAAACTCTTCTTAAGATTCAATATTATATTTATGTTCATAATGTTCCTATTGAATTCTTTGATGGTAACAATGAAAATGCTCGTTATTATAAGATTTGGAATATAGGTTATCTTATTGATAATGAAAATATAGATTTAGCTTATACTCCTGAATTTAGAGTTATTATTGATTTTAATATGGCTGCTGAAGTTGAATCTCGTGATCATGCTGTTAAAATGTTTAATAGATATACTTACGGTTTAATCAAAGATCATATTAAAATAATAGAATATAAAGTTCCTAAAGGTAGTCCTATTGCTAAAGCAAAATGTTCAGCTAGATTAATGTTTAGTTCTTTAGAAGCTGTTGAGGAATGGTTAGAAAATAACGTTATGACTTCAACTGAATCTCCTTCAGATAATCATATATTTTCTTTCTTTCCTAAACTTAATCCTTTGTATCTTAATTCAAAAGTTAAGACTACAGATACATTTAGTTTCTTTGCTAATCCTAAAGCTTGGATTGCTCAAAATGATTCTGGTAATATTTATAAAGCTAAAGTTAATATGTTGTTATTTCCAGAATTTATTGGTAAACTTAACATTACTACTTATATTTCCGCAGCTAAAACTATTGAAGTTGAAATGGAACATCTTTCTAATCGCATTAAAGCTCTTTGTGATAAATATATTTATAAGAAAGCTTAATTATGGATGCTGTTTCTAGTGTTACAAAAGAAATGTTTCGTAGATACTTCTTAGCAGCTCTTGTTAGTATTGGTATTCCCAATAGTAAAGGTAATGAGTTCTGTGATGAAAATAGTACAATGCGTCTTCAAGATATGTATATTTGTATTGTTATTTCTATGAAAATTGATGACTTTATGGAAGCTATTATTCCAGATTATAAAGGTTGTATGCCTAATAATACTTGGAAAGATATAGTTGATTATAATTTTTCAAATGATTAGATTATGAGAATTTATTTTAGTAAAACTATTCCTTTTGGCAAATTTATTGCTATTAATATATTTGCTAGACTTTATATTAAAGATAAAGATAGAAGTAGGATTAAATATTTTATTAGAAATTCTCGTAGATATTTTCATCTTATTCAACATGAACGTTCACATACTAAACAACAAAATGATCTTCTTGGTATTTTCTTTTATATTTGGTATGTAGTTGAATGGTTCTTTAAACTCTTTACTGAAGGTCAAGCTTATAAAGAACTTTCATTTGAACGTGAAGCTAGACATAATGAGTTAGATGTTGATGATTATGATGTTCGAGTTCATATTGAAGATGGATCAATTCTTATATATTCTAAAGGAATGAATACATCTAATATTATCATTAATAATCTTATTGATGATGCTAAGAACATTAAATATATTGAATTTATACCTATGAAGACTAAAGGTTCTCTTATTGGTCGTAAATGGGGTAGTTGGTTGAAATATGTTTTTAAGCGGTAACTCCGCTACGCATATATTAATTGGTTATTTTGACACTTGCCGATATTGATGTGAATCACTCGGTTAAAATCGCTGGTCTTAATTGACTAGCGACTATTTTTGTTTAATCTAAAATTGTTATTATGATATTTGAAGAAGCTATTAAAGCTATTAAAAGTAAAGAAGCTATTGCTTTTAGAAGTAGTTGGGAAGGACATAAGTTTATATTTTGTCAAATTCCTGCTACTATTTCCGCAAATATAATTCCTAATATGCAAAGTCTTCCTGATATTGTCAAGACAAACATATTAAAAGAAGGATATTGTGCAATACATTATATTAATCAGATTTGTATCTTTGAAAATGGAAATATTACTTATTATATTCCTAGTGGAGAAGATATGTTTGCGACAGATTGGAAAATTATTAGTAATACGATTCCTTGTTAAAATTAAGTTAATATTATGAAAGAATTTGATGAATATCAAGATTTCACTGATACTACTGATGTATACCCTAATGATAAATTTAATATAGGATATAAAGCTCTAGGTCTAGTCGGTGAAGCAGGTGAAGTAGCAGATAAAATTAAAAAAATTTATCGTGATAAAAATGGTAATTTCAATGTTACTGATGAAGTTGAAATAGCTAAAGAACTTGGTGATTGTCTTTGGTATATTTCTCGTATAGCTGCTGCTATTGGATTTGAATTATCCGGTATTGCAAAGCTAAATGCTGATAAATTATCTAAACGTAAAACTGAAGGTAAACTTCATGGTTCAGGAGATAATAGATAAATTATGGCTAAAAAAGATAATGTTAATCATCCTAAACACTATACTTCTGATCCTAGTGGTATAGAATGTATTGATATTACTCGTCATAGAAATTTTAATGTAGGTAATGCTATTAAATATCTATGGAGAGCTGGACTTAAAATTGATGCTGATAAATCTTCTATTAATAAACAAATTGAAGATTTAGAAAAAGCTGTTTGGTATATTGTTGATGAAATTCATAGACTTGGTGGTAGATGCACTGTTAAGACTGATTCAATTAATACTTGTTTACCTATTGATAATGAAAGCATTATTGATGCAGCTTTAAATTATCATGAAAAGATTAATGGTCAAGATGTAAGTATTCTCGGTCTATCTAATGGTAATGGTGGTATTAGATTTAATATTGCAGATCATCTTAAATCTATTCTATTAGATCTATATCATACTAAAGTTGAAAATGGTGGACAAACTAAACTCGATATGTGATGAAATTTGTTAGACCTGTTAGTGTTATTCATACAGCTCATAATCTTAAAGGTGGCTTACAATTAGCTGAATTTGCCGGTCGTCTTTGTTATAAATCTGAAGGTAAGATTGAACCCGGAAGTTACGTTAAGTTTCTTTTGATGCTTATTAATAAAGGTCATACTTCTATTTTAGAGCATTGTCCTATTTATATTTGTGGTTATAAAAATGATTTAGGAACTGTTGCAAATGCTGTTATAAAATCTTCTTTTTCTAGATTTACTACTAGAACAGATACTGTAACTAGTACAAATCCTTTTTATTATATTTATAGTAATCTTAGAGTTGTTTATGATTTTGATTCAGATTTCGCTAAGCAACTTGTTATGACTTCTACTATGGAAGGAGATGATATTTGGAAAGATCAAGGTGTTGCATGGTTTGTTCCAAAATTTAATAGTCCTTTTACTCGTATGAGTGCATATATTACTACTCTTAGAAGTATTGTAGATGACCTTGTTCGTGAACGTGTTCAATCTATGGCTGTTGAATCTACTCGTTGGTGTGATTATTCTAATAATAGTAAATTTGAAGGTATTACTTTTTGTTTACCTCATTGGATTAATTATAGTATTTTTGATTCTTGTATGAAAAGATTTTTAGCTGATGTTAAAGAAGCTAATATCAATAAAGATAAAATCGATAAACTTTATGATTATGAAGATATTGCTTTTTGTCTTTATCAAAATACAGAAGCTATTGAAGCTAAACGTTGTTATCATTATATTAGAGCTTCTATTCTTGATGAAATCTTATATAATGAAGCTAAAGATGAACTTAAACTTCCTGCGCAAGATGCACGTGAGTATTTATTTTTAGGCGTTAAAAGTGAAATGTATTATACCGGTTATAATGAAGATTGGGATAATATAATTGAAAAACGACTATATGATAAATATGGTAAAGCTCATGAGAATATGCACGTGATTATGCAAAAATGTAAAGATCATCTTGATTCTATTCGTGTATCTCAAAAGGCAGCACAGGATGACGGAACGAGTAAAAGTGCAAGTAAATAAAATTGCAGCATTTATACCTATTAGAGAATATCTAAAATTATATGGTAGTCCTACTACAGTTTTTCATGGTCATTCTTTAGATATTCCTATGACTTTTAAACAACAAGTTTCTAAAGACGAAATTCTTGTTTATGAACCTCTGAATGGTAAACATTCTATATATAATATAGATAGAATACTTGTTAAAGATATTGTTGTTCGTTTTAAAGATATTGAAGATTATACTCATTATCAAACTGAATTAGATTTCGATGAATCTGTTTGAAATACAAGCTAAACTTGATAATATATTTAATCAAGTTATAGAAAATGAAGATGAACTAGATGAATCTCTTGCTTCTGAACTTGAGATTGCTCAAGAAGAACTAGATGATAAACTATATGCTTATTCTTTTGTAATAGATAAATATTCTAGTGATATTGCTTTATTGAAACAATACAAAAAAGCACTTGATGATCGTATTGCTAGATTTGAAAAGAATCAAGATAAACTTAAAAATGCTATTGCAGAAGCTATTTATAAATATGGTAATCCTGTAGTCAAGAAAAATAAAGATACAGGTCTTAAAGAAGAAACTGGAGCTTATTCTTATAAAACTCCTGTTATTACTATTAATGTTCGTAAAACTAAAACTGTTGAAACTGATAATGACTTATACAATCACTTTGCCTTATCGGTTGTCCAGCATATCAGCGATAATTCCATATTAGATATGCCAAATTTGCCCCAAATTAGCGCATTTGCGACCATAAATATAGCCAGTGGATTAACAATACCACAAGCAGCAAAGTTGCGGGAAATGGCGGCAAATGAAGGTATTTTGATAGACGATTCAGATATTAAAGTTAAAGTATCTAATAAGGAACTTAAAGATATACTTGATACTGAACCTGAAGGTCTTGATGCTTGGACACTTGGTGAAAAGGATATTGTCACTATTAGAAAGTAATTAACTATTGAAACAAAACTCGGTATGCCTTTTGTAAATTATCAAAGACGTCCTCTTATATTTAATGAGATAGGTAAACCTATCAATGATTTGAGTGTTGAAGAGGCAATTAAAGAAGCTGGTTTAGATTATAAAGTTGGTATTAAAGAAACTCGTGTTCGTCTTGCTGACGTTAATGATCCAGATAAATTTCTTCTTTATAAAGTTCCAAATTCTTTTGCTACTTATAGAGAAAATAATAATCATGTATTTGGTGCTGTTGGTTCTAAATATGAAGTTGTTCAAAATTCTGTCGCTCTTGATTTTATTAATCAAGTCTGTGATTATGATAAGACAGTTCGTATTGAAACAGCAGGTGTATATAAAGATGGAGCAAGTATGCTTGTAACTGCAAAGTTTTCTGAAGCTATGACTATTGGAAATAATGATCTTATTGATAAATATTTATTATTTACTAATAGTCATGATGGTTCCGGTTTAATAACTTGTGCTGTTACTAATATTCGTGTTGTTTGTAATAATATGCTTAATCAAGCTATTAAAAATGCTGATTCGGTATTTGGATTTAAACATACGAAAAATGTTCATAATGCTATTATGAGTGCAGTTGAAAAAATTCGTTCTGCACATATTTATCATGAAGCTCTTCAAGAATCTATGCAAGCTCTAAAGAATGTTTCTGTTAGTGGTAGAGATGTTAATAAATTTGTTTATAATCTCTTTCTTACTGCTGAACAACAAGAACATATGAAATTAAGAACTAGCATATATTCTGCTGATAAAGAAGTTATATCTACTAAAGCTCAAAATAAAGTTATTGCTGTTCTTGATACAATTGAAAACGGTATTGGTCAAGAGATGCATAGAGGTAGTATGTTATGGCTTTATAATGGAGTGAATTGCTATATGAATAATGTTGTTGATTATAAGTCATCAGAAGATCGTTTTGAAGCTCTTACTAAACGTACAGCTTGTAAAGTTAATCAAAGAGCTTTTGACCTTGCTTTGACTTCTTTAAGAGCTGCATAATGAAAGACCAGAAAACACATACGTGTTATATTGAAATTGATGGTAATGTAATCACTCGTGACGCAAACGGAACTCTTATTAATGAATTTACTGGTAATTGGTCCGTTTTGCATAAAGTATATAGATTTGCTACTATGACTGCTACTGAAAAGCAAAAGCATAAACACATTTCTCCTAATCTTTATATTGGTAGTATTAAGTATGTTATGCGACATCCGGGTACTAATCAAAGTTTTATTGTTAATTCTACTCAAATTAAAAAGATTTTACCTTATATTGTTAATGTAAATAAAGTTAATTTTGGTGGACTTAATGAATGTGGTGTTGATAGTGAAATTGATTATTAGTCTTCTAAGCATAGTGCTGTTACAAGTGCTATGCTTAGTTCCGCACGCAACCACAAGCACTTTCCCTACTGGGGATTGGAAAGCTCATCTAGTATTACTAATAGTACTAAAAATGCTTTCTTTATAATCATAATCACTAACAAGTTTGCCAATAGAATTATCAATATAATGATTATAAACATAGCGGAACTATGCAGACCCCGGTAGAGGGATAGATGTGGAAGCGAGAGGAATCTAGCGTTAGCACTAGCAGTATTAGGTTTAGTATAGATACAAAAAGAGAGAGGACTGACAGTATTGTCTGAAAGCCCTCTCTTATTTTTTTTAAGTCCAACAGAAGTTTTTACTTATTTAGTTCAACTATCATCTGTAGTATTGGGTTCTGTTGCATATAATATGTATTGTTCTTTGGTAAATAGAACATCTTGTTGTATTGATTGAATAACGGAATAGTTTTCTTAAATGCAATCCAACGTTTATCTTCATCTTTATATGTACCTCTATCATAAAGCATTTCTTCATCATCTACAATCATTGGAGCAATAAGCGTCCAATAAGCAAGATTAAGGACATTAGATATACTTGTTTCAAAAGGTATAGGTGCCTCCATAGTACGTTTATAGAATGAATAAAGACCCCAAGGTGAAGTTTCATAAAGTTCAGTTTGAATACCATAAATAGTATAACAAGCAAGAGCAAAGAATAGATTTTCATCAAGTTCATCGTCATCATCTGATGCAGCATACATACTTGCAGCAACAAGAGATAAACCAACAAGAGTTGTAAAATTAAACATAGCTCTTTTAATATTAGCTTTTTGAGCTTGAGGTAAAGTATTATATCTAAAGTTTATATCTTTGAACCAATATAATAAACCGCAGAACCCATTGAATATAGCTTTAGCTTTAGTAGCAAAATCAATATCTTCGCCATTTTCTATAGCTTTATCAATAGTTTCTCTATAAGTACTTTTACCATTGGATAATATAAAATTTATCATATCCATGTAAGCACCACTTCTATAAGATTCAAGACGTTCATCAAATACAATTTTGCCTACACGTTTACCCCAATATCTAATAAAGCTAGGACGAAGCCATTTACGGAATTGAAGAATAACTTCTCCCCACATCTTACCAGATAGCATAGATTTATCAAAAGTATTATAAATACCATGAAGACTATGATTAACGCCTTTAACTTTACCTAAGAATTTAGCAAAATCTTCAAGAGTTATACCACTATTTTCTTTAATTGAAGCTATACCATCTTTAAGTTCAAATGCATCATATAGAGTAGTATGATTAGATTCAAATTTTTTCTTGGCATCTTTTAGTACTTCTTTATAAGCTTTAGCATAATTGTTTTTCCATTCTTTAGTAAAGTTATTAGCTTTATAAGAAATGAATCTTGAAAGATAATCTACAAATTCAATATTATTACCTTTAAGAGATTCTTGTTTAGTCTTATAATTTTTATATCTAGTAAAGGTATCAGCATCTACCATTTGTTCAAACATCTTTTCTCTAAGTGAGAACACAAATTGGTCATAATTCATAATAGAACCAGCAACAATTCTATGAGTTTGCATAGCAGATAAAAATGTAGCGAATTGAAGATAATGTTCACCAATAGTATTAGGAGAGAACATTATATTATCCCATTTAGACATACCAAGAGAAACAATATTAGTCTTAGTATCTACTCCAGCTTCAATATGATCTTCAAAAATATTACCAGCTAACTTCATTAAAGCTGCATCAAGATTATCACAAGTATATTCACCAAGTGACGCCCATAATGATGGAAGAGCTTTAACATACATTTCATGAGCTTTAAGAAGTGTAGCTTTAGTAGTAAATTCACCACCAGTTGCTTCACTTACAATATTAATATGACCTGTACCAATATTCTTTAAAGCAGCAGTTAAGTTCATCCACATAAGAGATTTACTATTAACTGTATGAAGTGTATTAAGAAGTTGATCAGTTAATGTATTAATACGATTCTTACCTTCAAAAGTATCATAAAAAGCTTTAAATCTTTCAAAAGCATAAGTATCTTTACCCTTCTTAGTAACAACTTCAGTTTTCTTAGTATAAAGAGATAAAACTTTATTAATAATGTTTTTACTCTTAACACCGTATTCTCTAGCTTGAAACTCAGGCATAGAAAGAATAGTTTGAAGAAGATTAAGTTCAGGTTCAAAATCACGATTAATCTTAATACGTTTAAGTTGATTAATATAATTAAGAGTTACATTAAGAGGATCATAATTCATTCTATCTTTAAGCTCACTCATTTGCTTATCAGATAGAGTTTGATTATATTCAACTATATCGCTAATAGAAGTTATAGGCTTATGATAATTTCTATGTTTAGCTATATTATTAGCTTTTTCAATTAAAGCATTATAAGTATCAACATTAGTTATAGAATAAAGATCATATTTAATTCTACCTCTAACTTCTGGACGATTAAGAGCTGTAGCTTTAAGATAATATTGAGTTTCACCACTTAATGTATTCTTATAATCATCATCTTGTAATTCGTGCCATCCAACAGTTTGTTTAAGAACATCTCTATAACTAGCAGATATAAATGTTGGAAAGAAGTTTGCACCTTTAACAGTGTTAGGCATAGCAACATCATTAAGTTCTGCAAATAGTTCTTGCATTTCAACAATCATATCAATATCATTTTTAGTAAGTTTACTAAATTTACCATCACGATATTCAGGACGACAAACTTTAATTTCAAGAAGAACTTTATTAGTAGTTTGACCTTGAATTTTAAGTTTAATACCATTTACTTGAGCAAACTTCTTACGTATCTTAGATTTATAAACACGTTCTATAAGTTTAGTATAATAATACGCTTCAGTATCAGTAAGGTTAGGAAAATATGCTTTAGGATTAGCATATACATCTTCTAGTTTTAATTCAAGTCTTCCTTTATATTCAGCAGGAATAGAAACATTCATTGTTGAATAGATACCTTTACCAGCAGCTTTTACTCGTTTAATATGAGCTTTTTCAAGTTTAGCTAAAGCATCTTGTGCATTTTTAACTGTAATAAAATCATCAGATTCAAGTGCAGGTTCAAGAGCTTTTCTTTCACGGATATATTCATCGTATATAGAGGCTTTAGCTTGAGCATAATCGAATGCAGCTTTAACTATATCAAATGGAGTAGTTAATTGAGCATTATTATCATTAATAAACTTAGATCTAAAATCATTAGAACGAGCTTGTGAAAATTTGATATTAGGTTTACCATTAGACTTTTCTGAATAGAAGTTAGGATACTTCTTGAATAATGCAAATGTTTGCTTGTTTTTATTAAGAGTAAATTCGGTAGCATTAAGAGCATGAAGTTCATATTGAGAAAGAATTGTATCAATAATAGGAATTCCACTTTGTGCAGCAGAATCTAACCATTTAATAGCAGTAGATAAATCAAGATTATCACCAAGCATAGTACGAATATTTTCTTGAATATCTTTCTCAGTTACAAGATATGGACCTATATCATCAGTTTCAAATCCAGTTTCAACGAGTTTATCTTGAATATATTTAAATTTAGTATTAAAGCTAGCATTATGTGATTTTTGATTCATCATAATACCAAAATAAATCTTAGAAGCATCAATAACTTTACGTTTAAGAGGAATTATTTCTGCATATAAACCTTTAAGATTAAGAAGAGCTTCATTAAAATCTTTAATTGAATCTTTAATAGTTTGAGAAGCATTTTCAAAACTTGCTTCATCAATAGGATTTAAATCTTCAATATAAGTTTGAGATTTAATAAGACTATTAAGTTTATTTAAATCAGTAACCCATTGCTTGCGATCAGCAGAAGTTTTCTTAGTCCATAAATCGACAATGCTATTAGTATTTAAATCAATGACTATATTATTAATCATATCTTTAACACTCTCAAATATTCTAGCATTATACTTGAAAGTATCAATATAATTAGGAAGACTATTCATGTCTCTACCTAGTTTAGCTATTTCATCTTTAGCTCTAGCGTCTAGTTTCTCTAAATCAGTATTAAGTTCTCCCATAATAGACATTTCATCTCGAAGTAACTTAGTATTACCAATAGCTGTCTTCTCAACTTCATAGAGAGTATTAATAAATTCTAGATTTGATATACCTAATCCAGTATTATCATCTGCTACAAATTGGGTATCTAAGACCATAGAGAACTTAGGCGTTGTACTATTAATAGTATGAACTGTAGTTGTAGCATTCCTTTTAATACCAATATAATCAACTATAATATCATTAATACCATCAGCCTGAATTGTACTAATATTTATTGGATTTAGTCTTTGAATAAGGCTCTCTAAGCCTTTAAAAATTTGTCCTTGAACTTTTAATTGTTCGAGTTGAGAAAGTGGCTCTCCGTTGGCGATTAGTGCCAAATTTTTGATATTAGTAGGCAATGTTTCGGTATTATACGAATCCTCGATTAGCCGCTGAGTTGATATAGTAATAACATCATCATTAGCAATAAGACCTCTATTAGTATCAGATTCATTTCCAATATAAATAGTAATATCTGCATTACTTGTAGCTGCATCAATAGCTTGCGTTAAACTTCCATGAGATTCAGTATTAGTAACAGAACTATTAAATTTGCGATAAAATTTACTAAGAACTGTAGCTATTTTCTCATATATTTCTTGAGATTCAATGTTATATTTAAAGTAATCATTAGCTGTAGTTAGATATTCAGATTTAAATGTTTTATTAATAGGATAATAAAAAGTACAATCATTAATATCAAAACGTTTATAAAGAGTACCTTCAGGTAATTTAGCTTTATAAGATTTCTTAAGACCAGTAAGTTCTTTATCTATAACCTTTTCACGAGTCTTAAGATACATATCATTAGCATAACGAGAATTATTAACAAATGTTGTAGGTTCAACAATCATTTGGCCAACGATATTCCATACATCATTGTGTTTAACACTAATTGCATCTTTAAGAATACTATTGAGAACATCTTCAATATATTGACGAACTTCAAGGTCTACATTATTATGCCATTCATTTGCAATTCCACCTTTAAGTCCAAAAGCATTTCTTGATAAATTACTTTTAGTAATCTTAGTAAAAGTAGGAGTTTGACCTTTAACTCTTTGTTTACCACTATTAGTATCATAAATATATTCAGGTTTCATATATTTAACAATACGAGTATTCTCAGAATTAGCTCTAACAAATGCTTCAATAAAACGATCAAGTTCTTCGTTATCTCTAAGAAGAATATTATCTTCATTGGATTGACTAGCATATAAAGCATTAGCATAATTATAAAGAGCAGCATTATTTAATCTAAAGTTACTACCTCCGTCGGTAATACCTTGTTCTCTCATCGCAAGTCTTATATCTTTATCGCTAGTACCATCAATAGATTCAAAATTAATAGAATCAAATTGATTTCCCCAAGTAGTTTTATAAGCACTTATATAACCATCATTTTTAGTTTTAAATCTACCATAAAGATCAATAGGAATATATTTAGATAGATTACGACCAAAATCAAGTTTATTAATCCAAAATGCATATTTAACTAGATTTTCACCAAGAATACGACAATACTCATCAGGACTATTAATAAGTTGAAAGAATGTATCTCTAGTGAAATCAATATCATCACTTTCTTTAGTTGAAATACCTATGTAACCAGTTCTTATAATAAGACTTTCCATAGTATTTGAAGACAATAAAGAAAGAATATGATTAGGATTAAGTTTAAGATTACCTTTAGTTATATACTGACCATTAACTACTACATATTTACCATCAGTTAATGTATTTTTAACCATAGCTAATTGAATACCTACTGGTAAATCTTTAAACATAGCTATTTTTTCAGCATGAGTATAAGGTCTATTTTCAGTTTCATTATACCATGTTTTAAGATTAACTGATGTAAGTGATAAATCAGTAGCTAATTGGAATCTAAATTCATTTTTATCATTCTTAATAATTCTAGTACAACCTAAAAGTTTAGCTCTATCTTCAAGAACAGCTTCTGGACTTTTACTATTATCATTAAAGAATGACATATCTCTAATCTTATCAATTATAGCATAATTAATAAGAGCTTCTCTAAGTTCAGGATTATTATTCTGACCAAGTTTAGCCATGCAATAATTAATCTTATCTTTGAAAAGAGGATTTTCACTAATGAATATATCATGAAACATATTAACAGACATCTCATTAGTAGAATATAATTGTTGTTGAAGAATAGGATAAGCACTATCTTCTATAGTCCAATCAGGATTAGTAATAGATGGAAATATAGCTTCAATCATTGATTGATTACCTATTCTAAAAGGAGATTTAGGTTTACTTAATTGAATAGGTTTATCTTCAACATCTGTAATAGATAAAAGATAATCATTCGCTTTATCAATCCAATTATCTATAACTTTACCTTTATCTGTAATAGCATTTACACTATAGTATTTATAAAGAAGTTCATCAATCATAGTGTCAGGAACTTTAGCGTCTTTTGCATTTTGAACTAAAGTATTAACATTATGTTGAAGCATAGCGATAGATTCAAACAGTTTATTACTTTCAGAAGTTTTAGGACCGGCACCTTTCTTTTCAGTAATAAGACATCCTTGCGCACGTTTCATAGCATTTACAGCTTTATCGACGTACATATAGTAATCTAAAACTTCAAGTTGACGATTAAGATAATTAGCATATGCTTCAAGATCTTCAACATTATGTTTGTAGTTTTGACCTTCTTTAAATAAAGAATCAAGTTCAGTTATAGTTTTAGCTTTATTCTTAATTCCACTATTTATTTCATAAGCTGTAATTCCAGTTTTTTCAGCAAGAGCTTCAATAAATCTAGCCATAGCTTGAACTTGATTTTGATTTATAGTTAAACCATGTTCATGAGCTTTAGCTATAGTAAAATTAGATAAATCTTCTTGTGCAAGAAATTTATTAATTTTATTAATAACAGCTTTAAGACCTACATTATCTTGATTAAATGTAAAATAATCTTTAATAAAATCTTTAAGAGATTCACCTTTATTAATAAGAAGTTTACTCATAACAGTTGCGGCATCAATCATATAATCACTGCGAACATTATGAAAACTAATATTGGTAAAGTTATTAGAATTCTCTATAGATTTAATAGAAATGTTAGTAACAAAATCACTAATGATTTGTTGAGATTCAATAAGAGCTGAATAAATATATCTATTAACACCTTCAACTTTAGTATTTTTAGTTTTTAAATTAGCATTCCAACTTATAGGAAATGAAGCTAATAATGCAGTATTACCAACAGTATAAGTATTAAGATTAAACCAAAGATTATCCTTAACAGCATCAAGAATATGAGAAGTTAATTCAGAACGTTGAGCTGATATAGGTTCATTATTTATATCTGTCCAAGTACCATAATCATTATTATATAAACTACGACACCAAACAGTGATTGTACTATCATCTACATTAATTTCAATACTATGTTCTCCATTAGATAACTTCTCTTCTTTAAAAGCTTTAAGAATTTGTTTCTTAGCCCATTCAGCTTTATTAGGAATATCTTCATTATATCCAGAAATATCATTAAAATTAAGTCTAATAGGAATAGCAAAATCATCAGAGAGTTTAGTTTCAGTAAAACCCATGATAGATAGAGCATTATCCGCTGCAATAGATTGACCTTTAAGAACTGCAATATTATTGTTAATATTACGAATCTTAATTTGGTCAATAAGAAAATGTTGATTCATCATAGAGTTATCATAACCAGCAATTCTATTTATATAAGAAGCAGCAGATTTACTATGTTCAAATTCATTAGGTTTTTCTTTATTAAGAGTATTCTTAAGATTAGAATGAATACCAATCCATGTATCAATAATAGCATTATCTTTAGCAGCTCTTGGCATTCTTCCATAATCATTAAGTTCATTCCACTTAGTAGTAACAGTCTTATCTATAAATTCTTTATATTTGGCATCATAATCTTTCTTAGCTTCTTTAAGTTTAGAATAGATTTCAGTTTTTTCATCATAAAGAGCTTTAAGTTCAGAATCAGTTATAACAGAATTTAGATTAGCTGTATTATAAGATTCAATTTCAGCTTCTTTAGCTTCCATTGCTTTAGCTAGAGCTTCACGTTCAGAAGTATTTTTTGAATAGAAACGTTCTCTTTGAAGATCTGTATATTCAGTTTTTAATCTAGTTAATATGGGATCATTTATTCCAGTTTGAGTATTAATCTTTTCATTAATATCACCAAGTCTATTAATTAAAGGAACTTTAACTTTAAGATAATCTTGTTTAAGCGAATCTTTAGCTTTAGCAAAATAAATATCTGCAACATATTCTAAAGATTGACGTTTATATGAGTTAGTGTTATTCTTAGTATATTCAACGTAATTACCATCAATTACATCAAATTCTTTCATAGAAAGATAAATACTATCAATATCATAGTCCCAACCAGTACGTGTAACAAGATGTTCAGGAACAATAGCTTGACTTGCGCCATTGTTCAAAACTCCTACAACTTTAGCAACAAACATAGATTGATGACCTTCAGTAGGAATACGAATACCAAACATCGTTCTAAGATTCTCAGGAACAGTATTTAAATCTAGATTACCATCAACATCTAATTTAAATCGAGAATCCCAATTATTAAGAATAATTTCAGCAGGATGAAATATCTGTTTAATAGAACCATCTTCTTGTTTAACTTCTTCCCACCATTCACTTTGAAGTTTAAAATCAGCATCTTTTTTAATTATAGGAGTACCATTAGCATCTCGCTTAATACTACCATCATCATTGAGTTCAGCTCTAAGTTTCCAATAATCATCAGAGAACTTAATTTGACCTTCATGATACATTCTAGAAACATTAGCTTGAGTTCCTTTAATTAACCCTTTTTTATCCAACGTAACAGATGCAGGTTGTAAGAAAGTATCAGGTTGAATAGTAACGTGAGCACCTTTAAGTTTAAGATTGGTAACTCTACGTGTAATACGAGTTAATAGAACAGATTCAATTCTACTTTTAATTGTAGGATGATAAAAAGGTATAAAAGGTCTACCGTCTACCATCATAGTAGCTTTGATAAAGTTTCTATCAATTTCAGTTTCATTAAAGTATCTACGAATATCAGCAAGAACTAAATCTAAATTAACTTCAACTACATTCTTATCATTAATAGATTTATATTTGATATTACCTTTATCATCAATAGCCCCCCAATCAGAAAGCAAACGATACATTTCATCATTAGCATTAGTAGCTAGAAGCATTTGATAATATTCAAATACACCAGCTTTATCAAAAGATTTATCTCCTGTTTTACCTTTACGTACAGTACCAGCAATAAAGTATTCTCCATTAAATACAAGATTATCAAGAATACGTTTTTGAAGCTGAGTACCAATCTTATTCTCTTCATCCATTAAATGAGAAGGCACTTCTTGTTGCACATAGAGATTATTATGACTAAGCGTATGTTTAAAAGCATCAATACCTTTAGGATAATTCTTTAATTCATAATGATTAGTAGATTCATTATATTGAATATTAAGAATAGCATCCTGTTCATTATTAGCAATATTAAAGAGCTTAACTTGAGGTAAACCACCAACTTTATGTCCAGATGCAAAGTTAATAGAATCAATACCTTCTTGTTTCATCCAATCATAAAGAGTTTCATAATTTGTACCCTTATACATACGTTTGAATACAACAAGAGTTGAATTTTTATCTTGATGTGAAAATACAATATCAGTATTAAATCTATTATTTAACGTAGACTTACCACGTTTATAGAAGTAATACTTTAGTTGTTCAACGATACGTGCATAATCTTGCGAACTAATAGGACTATCTTCATCTTCCACAATATCTTTAAGAGTTTTACCAGAAGGTAAAGTAAAACTATCATAACTACCCATAGCTTTAAAACGAGCTATACATTCATCTTGAGTTATAATATTAAAAGCATCTGCGGTTGTAATCTTATCAATACCAAATCTGCGTCGAAGAGTATTAGTTGTAGTTTCATCTGATTTAACAAAAGGAGCTACAATCCTATCAATCATATTATCTCTAAGTTTAACATCACTTACGATAATTTGAGTATAAGTTGTATTACTTCTAGTTTTAGAACCGGGTCTAACACCTTGAGATGCACGCTTAGCCCAATCAAGAGCATTTTTAAATTCAAAAGTATAACCAGTGAATAATTCTTGAATGGCAATATCTGCGATATAATGATTAGCTAAGAGATTGGCAATAACAAATCCCCAATAACGATCATTTTTATAATCATCTGGGAGTTGTTCACTTATAACTTTAAGTTGATTCTTATAAGTTAGAGTAGATTGAATATTATCTCTGATAGGAGCTAAATAATCAAAAGCATCTTGTAAATGACTATTCATTCTATCAATAAACATTCGCATAAAAGCATTATCGATTACATCTCCGTATGCAGTAGAGAAATCTTCACCACATATCATGAAAGGTTCAAATTTACCGAAAGAAGCTAATTCATCCGGATGTAATTCTTTAAATGCATCTTCTATATAATCTATAATGCTTCTTACAGATACATTACCATTTTCATCAGTATATCTGAAATTAAGATTACCAAACTTAAAGATATTACCTGTGGGTTTACCATTTTTAATAACATCTTTACCATCCCAGAATATAGGAGCTTGAAGACCTTCGAATACTTCTTTATTAAAAGAATAATGCTCATAGTAATCTTCAAATGCTAAATTAATATCACCATTAAATTTATTATGAACAATCTCAGCTCTTTCATCAGAATTCATATTATTAAACTCTTCACGAACTTCATCTTTACTTCTAGTAAATTCTTTCTTTAAAGTGAGCTTATGAGTAGTAGAATCATAATCGAATAGCATACGTCTAGCATCCAACATCATTTCCATCTCTGTACGAAGAGTATCTTTAACTCTTTGGAAAGTATAATTAGATTCAAGATCATTAGTTCTAGCTATACGATAATTAACGAAAGTACCATTATTATCTATAAGTTTAAAAGGTAATGCTCTTTTACTACCATTAGTTTCCGTTAATATATTACCCGTAACAAATTCATATATACGAGAAGCATCCGCCGAAGGTAATGAATAACGTTCTTGCATTTGACGAAGAATAACATCACGAGTCCAAATATAATCATGCATATCAACATATGGTGTACCAATACCTTGATCTCTATTAGATAAACCATTAAATCTAGAATATTCAAATGCTTTAACAGCTTCAACATTTACAGGATTAATAGTATCTAATATTCTATATCCATCCTCGTCTAAAACTTCATTACCTCTATCATCTTTTTTGAAATTAAAGAAACCTTTACCGTTTCCTCCAATACCATTACCTAAATTCCAAATAATAGGATTATATTTAGTACCTTTAGATTTAAGAAAATCAGCAAAGCGATATTTCATTAATTCAACATTAACATTACCTATACGATTAACAATACCTTGCAACATATAAGTAATATGATTATAAAACTCAGGCGTATATTCTTGTTCACCTTCAACATTAATATAACTTAAATCTACTTTAATTGAAGGATCACAACTACCTATAGTAGCTAAAATATTAATTCTACCTCTCATATCATCAACGATAGAATTAATTGTATCACCCGGTTTATAAGTATCATAAAACAAATTACGAATCTTATTAGCTTGACGATCTTTAGCTCTTTCACTTTGTTTATCTGTGATATTAGCTTTTATTTGATTAAATATCTTATCGAATACGTCATCAATATGAACAAGTTCAGTTTCAATTTTTTGATGAATTAAAGCATTTACTTTATTATCTGCGTTTCCATCAACATATAAAGCTTTAATTACATCAAAAGGAACATTAAATTTAATAGATAAATAATTGAATATAGTATTAGGAGTCCAATTAATACCAGCATTATTAGATTTATACAGTAAACTGTTTACTTTATCTGTAATAGATTTACCAGTTTTATACAAAGCATTTATATCAAATTGAACAGCACTTCTAGTACTAATTCTTTGAAATTTATTGGTAAGAATATTGCGATATTGATTATATACATTAGTAATAGCAAAAGATTGACGATTACTTTCACGAACAGCATATGACATATTATAATCAGTTTCAGACATATTATAACTCATAGTTTCACTTTGAGTTACAACAGTTGTTGCCATATCAACTGAAGCCATATACATATTATAGAATATTTCTTTAGATTCTATAGTAGAAGCATCATCGTTTGGAAGAATTTCTAATTTATCAATTAAAGGTTTAAGTTGACCATTGTAAACAGATTCAGAAGTAACTTTAAGACTATTTATAAGTTCTTCTTTATTTGCTGCATATCGAGTAACATCAATTAAAGAGTTCCATAAAACATTAATATCAAATGGCATAGTTAAACCATATTTATTATAATAAGAAGCTGTACCATTTAATTGAGTATCTTCAACTCGCATCATAAGATTACTTTGATTATTATAAATCATCTCAGTAAGCATACGTTTAAAACGAGAAGAAGCTGTGTTTTTACGATTAACTTTAAACTGAAGAGAACTATTCCAAGATTTATTAATATTTTGTTCATCTGTCATAGTAGCTCCATTAAGCTCACCCATAGTCATATGGTCTTCAATATCGTAATCATTAATATCAGCCATAAATTCAGCTTTATAATAATTAACGAAACTCTGCCATATATTCTTATCATCTAGGTTTTGTAATTGATTAGCAAGAGCTATAAGATTATCAGCTTTACTTTTAAGTTCTTTATAGATTGCTTCATCTTGAACAATAGCTTTTATTTCAGCAACATTCTTACCTTCATCTTTAAGTTCTTTAGCTCTACGATTACGATAATTCTTAAGTTGAACTGAATAGCCTAAATAACCTAAATCTGAATTGGCGTTAGAAGCATATTGAAGAACAGCTTTAGCAATTATATCTCGAATTTTAATACCATTTTTGAAATCTTTATAATTAAGATTCTTAAATTCAGATTCACTTCTAAATGCAATAGCAGCAAAAATACGATTCAAATACATCTGCTCACTATCAGCAATAAAAGGATAATCATCTTCATATAGAATTTCAGACTTCTTAGCAATATCCGTATTCCATAATTGGCTTATTTCTGGCTCTCCTTGCTCATTTAATGGTACGGTAATACTTTTGGTCAACCTGTCTATATTATTGCCGTAAATGCTTTGAAAAGTGGCAAATTGAGCGTCTGTCAGTTTACTATTCTGTATTGCACGTAAGAGAATCCAATCTCCATTCTCGGATGTGAATGCAGTAGATTTAAGAGTTTCATAGTCAGCTCTAGCAACAGCACGTGCTTTAGAAGCATCAAAAGGATAGAGCTTTTTAGCCCTATCCCAAAGATCTTTAAAACATTTGCTATCAACATATTCATCACCGACTTTAATTTGTGGGATAACATTACAATCTAAACCCATAATATCAGTTTTATACGTTTAACAAATACGTTTATTAGTTTCATCAAAGTTAGTATTTTTATTTAGACTAGCAACCGAATCATTTAAATATTTTGAAATATTAGTTGCAATAGATGAAGAATCAGATAAAGACATAGATAATTTAAGATCACCTTCAATATCAACATAATCATCATCCCAATCAATATCTTCATCTTCTTCAACTGTAGTATCAATAGATTCTTCAGTTTGAACTTTAGTTTCAGTTTCAGTAAGAATAGGAGATTCAACTGTAGTTTCAGCAGACGTTCCTCTCTCTACCACATCTCCTTCTCTACCGGGGGCTTCTAAGCTCCACTGAATGCTACTAATTGTAATATTAGGATTCATATCTCTAAAATCTTTATTATAAATTCTATTAATGGTATCATTAAGACGTTCCATTAATGAATCTGCTTTAACTTTAGTATCAATAACTCCAAATATCTTTTGAAATATATTAAGTAATACCTTTTTAAATTTATCCCAAAATGTAGGAGTTTCAATATCTTCAGAACCTTCAATTCTATCAGTAGTAGATTTAAGTTCATTAAGAAGTCTAAAGATACGAGGGTCAGTTAAAGCATAAGTAATAATTTCAGATACAGCATCTTGTCCATTAATTACAACTTTAGCTCCATTTTTTCTAGCCTCTAGCTTACGAGAAATAGATTCATTAATGCTAGTAAATTCATTAGTTATAACTTGAATTAATTTATTAACAATACCTTCATCTCGAAGCATATCTTTTAAAAACTTTTCTCTATCATTTAAATCAATTTTACCAGCAAGTTCTTGACGAGTATTTGCAATAGCTTTAGTAAAGTCTTCAAACCATGCTTGCCATTCTTTATTATTATAATCAATAAGAGCTTCACGTTGAGCAAGTTTTTCAGGATTATTAATATCTCGCATAGTACTATTAAAGAACTTCATAATATAAGTATGAATCATCTCATGCGCTAGAGTACGAGTTAAATAACCTTTATGTGCTTCTTCATTTGCTAGTTCCCAATTATAATTAACATCAATTCTAAATTGATTACGATAAAAACCATCAATATCAGTAGAAGTTTTAATAGGTTGAGCAGAACCCTCACCTTTTTCAAATACTTGAGTTCTACTAACAGTATGCTTAACATATACAGGATTTATACCAGCTTCATATTCAAGAATATTAGAAAGTTCTGCAATACTACTCCAATCCTCTTTATAACGTTCATCATCTTGAACAGTTTTAAGTAATTCAACAGGATCATAAAAACGTTGAGTAACTTCTGAATTATTATCAAATGCTTTAGTAGCAATAGAGAATTTAATAGGTGAATTACCAGATATAGATACATTGCTTACAACATCTCCATATTTATTCTTAATATATGCAACATCAGAGTATATAGCATTAGTAGCCACATAATACTCATATATATCTTCGTATTGATTCCCAGTAATTGGATCTGTATATCCTGTAGTATATGAACTATCATTAGAATCTTTAGATACAGCAGCTCCATCTTTAAGACCAAATTGACGAACCATATTTGGAATTATACTATTAAGCTTATTATTAAACTTTTGAACATCAGCCGGAGTATCAAGATAATATATAGTATGTGGATAACTAGGATGATTTAAAGCTCCATTATAGTTAGAAACATCAAGTTTATTTCCAGAAGTATAATGAATAATTGCTTCACGTCCATCAATAGAAGTTTGAATAAATTTATGATAAGCAATTTTGCCTTTACCTTCACCAAGTACAGCTTTCATCATAACAAAACGTTTACTTCCATCAGCAGTATTACCTGATTGAAAATAAATATCATCTTGTGTGGCTGAACTTTTTTCACTACATATAATAATATTTTGAAGTCTATTAGAAATTTCAAGTCTAGCTTCAGTTATATTACCACTATTTAGAGCAAGAATTTCTTTAATAGCATCACTAATATATTTATTATATTTATTTAATTTATTAATACGAGCTTCTTCAGTTTCATCAGTAATAGATCCCATTATAGTATTAGGACTTGTAGGAAATAAAGTATTAATCTCATCTGTTTGAGGAATAACAACAGATATTCCTTGTCTATTACCAATAAATATATCACCAATATGATTACTAGAAAATTTATTTATATTTTGAATAATACCTCCAGTTTTAGGATCTCTAGCAATACCTGTTTCATCAATATAAACAATTTGAACTCTAGGTTTACCTTTAGAATCAACAACATCTTTAGTAGGTTTAATGGATTTAACTAAAGAATTACGATGATGCATAATAGGTAATCCTTGTTTAGCTTCTTTATCTTCTGTACGAGCTTCATCGTTAATCAATACTCTACCTGAACTAATATGACTTATTCTAAAAATGTTAGAACCAGTCATACGTATATCATTACGTATAGCTTGATTATTTTTAAAAATCATTTCATGACGATTGATAGAATCATTAAAATGTTTCTTAATTCCATTAGCATTTATAATACTTTGCATATTTGAATTAGTAATTTTAAATGCAGGAAATAAATCAAGACATATTTGATATACTTGATTAAATGAAAGAGCAACATTATTAATATCTATTTCACCATCAGTAGAACCTTCATATTCTGAATCAACTATGCTAGTAAGAGTTTCACTATTAAGAATATTTTTAATTTGCTTAGAAGTAAGATTAGAATATATAAGTTCTTTAAAAGCATTCATTAGAGGTTTAAATCTATCTTTTCTGAATAAATCAAAGATAATTTCCATGTTACGTTCAGAATCTTCTCTATCTTTAGCAGATATATTATTACGAGGTTTAAAAGCTCTATCATAATGAAACATGAATCTAAAGATCTCTCTTTGATATTCAGCAAATATATTAGCCATTTCATCGGTAAATGCAAATTTACGTGGATAATATTGACCATTTGCACCTTCAACAGTATAAGCTATACCTTCTATAATAGTTTCTAATTTAGGAATAGAACCTAATTTATATTCTTTACCATTTCGATTAATAACTATATCATATGTAGCTTTATTCGGATTTTCTTCAAGATTAGTTCTTACTACAGAAACTTCATCACCTTTACTAATATCTGAAAGTATTTCATAAATACCTAGATTAGAAGTAATAGTATTATTTAAAATATCTTCTGGAGCACCATTGGGATTAAAAGTAATATCAAGACCTTCATGATAAGTTTTACTAATAATTTCAGGAGTACGATTAATAAAATCAATTACTTGAGATTCATTAAGAGGTAAACCTCCAGTAGCTTCAGTATCTATAAGATCATAAAAGAAACTATAATTATTATAAAGTTCTTTATAAAGACTATCTTTAGTTTCTCTAAATTTAGCATTATAATAATCACGTCTATTACCAAATTCAGTTTTAAGGAAATTAGTAACATTTATAATAGACATAATCTCAGGAATAAGATTTTTATAATTATCACCTCGATATTCACGCATACCATTAACGAGATCATAATAATTAATTTTAGTAGTTCTAAATCCACTTTTATCACTAATAAAAGCAACAAGAGAACCAAAAAGATTAAAGTTATCAATAAAGATACCTCCTAAATCTTGAGAAATTAAAGCATATTTATTATGAAGAGTTTCATCAAGTCTTATAGCAATAGCATCTGAATTTAAATTACTATCACTAGTAAGAATCTGAGCCATCTTAGATATAAAATCTGATTCAAAAGAAGCATTAAGAGCAGTATTAATTGAATTCATATCTAATTCCCAATCAGAATCTTTACTATAAAGACTTTTTAATTCATTTAAAGCATCAACTGCTGTTTTAGCTGAACTACCATCATTTAATCTAATTGTATTATTATTACCATCGATATTTATATATACTGCATTAGATAATTTAATAGCAGCATCTATAATTAACTTTTCTGGTTTATTAAGTTTACCATCAGTAAAATATTTATTCATTAGATTTTTAATGAAAGCATCACTATCATATTTAGTGCTACCTTTAGTATGCTTTAATAGTTTCGGAACCAATAGTAAAGTATTCAGCATATTCGAATCAAATAAGGCTGAATTTGCCTCATTTTGGCTCAATAGAGCCACTAAAAATTCATTAATGGATTCTAAATCTACTCCTTCAATTTTAAAGTCTATAACAGGCTGATTTGCGGCTTTTACAAATTCGATTGGAGCATCATTTTGATTTTCAGTAATGGCATCACTTTGAAATTCAGTAGTAATACCATTAGCTTTAGAAGAATCTTCTGTAACTTCAGCTTTAGAAGCAATTGTTTTATCTGTAGAACTCTGTTGAGCTTCGTAGCCCCCGGTAGGAGACAAGGGTTGGTCGCGAGAGGAACTTTCTGTAGACTTTGCGATAAGAATATAATCATCATTAGGATTGCTCATATTAGCAGGAGTAAGCACATAACGATTAATTTGACCTTCAAATCCTTCAAGTCTAATACCAGCATCCTTACGTGGATTTGGAGTATCAAGAACTCTATATTCAACTCCACCTATAGAAACATATAATGTATATTTAGGATTCTTACGACCAAGATTATCTTCTATAGTATCATTGATTAAATCAAATTTAGTTTGAATTGCTTTAGCTTCTTGAATAATTTTATTAGTAAGTTTATTAATATCTGATTTAGTTGTTTCTTCAAGACCAAAATGTTCATCAGCTAAGAATGAAGGTAAAGGTTTACCACTAGCTTTAAGAACTTGTGCTGTATAACGACTTAAATGTTGAAGATAATCATTAAGTTCAGCACTAACATCACCTCCAGTTTTATTAGGTACATACTCAATTTCTTGTCCGGTAATAGCATCATTCCATTTGAATCTATGAGCCATAAATATATTATCAAATAGAGAATATTTAGCAGCAAGTCTAATAACAATCCATCTAAGATCTGTTATAGTCATAGTATCAAAAGAATTATCTAAAGCTCTTTCAGTATTAGCATTAAATTCTTTAATTTCATTAAGAATCATTGCGTCTTTAGAAGATAAATTTTTAGCTTTAAGTCTATTATTTATAATAGTACTTATAGGAGTATCTAATACTTGAGATTCAGATATTATACTATTATAAATATCAGATGCTTCTTTAGATAAATTATCAATACCTTTAAAATCTGTATATGATTTACCAAATGTTCCAGAACCTATTTTAGGTTTATCAGATAAATCATCTGTTTTAAGATCATTAATATCTTTATTTAATTTAAGCTGACGTTCTTTTTCTGCATTAATGGCTGCTGTTTGACGATCAATTGCTGCTTTATTATCTGCTTCTTGTCTTTGAAGTCTAGCTAATCTAGTTTTATATGCTGCAAGACGTTCATCAGTATCAGAGAATTTAGCTTCATCTTTTTGTAAAGATTCAGATGATTTATAAGTATCAAGTTCATCCATTAAATCTTTATTATTAGCAGCTTTGATTTCATTTTCATATAACTTGATTTCATCTTTAAGATTATTATATCCATCACCATTAAGATAATAATCAAGTTCAGCATTGATAGCTACATTACGTTTATCAAAGAACTCTTTAGCTTCTTTAGGATTAGTAAGATTAGCCAACATAGTTCTAGCTTGTTTAGCTGCATCTTTATCATCAGAATTAATATCTAATTCTTCTATAGCTTTAGCTGCTGCATCTCTAGTAGCTTGAAGTTGTTTTAATATTTTGTTATTATTTTCAAGTTTACTATTAGCACCTTTAAGAGCAATTTTAAGACCTAATAATTGTTCTGGTGTTGCATCTTTAGAAGCATTAGCAATAGATTTTTCAATCTCATCAATTTTAGTTTTAAGATTGGATATTATATCATCATAAATTCTAATAGCCTCTTTAGTAGATTCTAAATTAGCAGATTGTCTAGCATATTCATTAAGAGCTGCTTTTTTGTTAGTTCTTTCTGTTTCATTAGAATACTTATTATCAACATAGTTATTAAGATATTCTTTAGATTCAACTTCACGTTTAGCATATTCTTCAGGATTAGCTGTAATATTAGCTATTTCAATTTCATTAAGTTTCTTTTGAGCTTCAAGATTAGCTAGACGTCTATGATATTCATATTCGTTTTTGTCATTAGAACCAGCAATTGAATCAAAATGATCTTTATATATACTTTCAACAGCCTCTATTTTATTAAGAGTTTGTTCAAAGTAATTTGCATTAGCTAAAAGAGATTCTCCTTTATCAAGAGCTATTTGTTCTTCAGCAGTAAGACTTTCGTTTCTATCACGTTTATCTTTAAGAGTTTGAATTTCTTTAAGAGAAGCACTCATATTTCTAAGCATCTCTTTATATAATTCAAGAGAACCATCCAATTGATTAGCTGCAACTTGATTAAGAATAGCTTCTTGTTCTTTTAGTTTAGCACCTACTATATCTCCATTAGCTAAAGCTTCAACTATATCATCAAGTCCAGAACGCATAGATTCAACAGCTGCTTCAAGACCTTTTATATATATTTGATCTCTTTCAATACCTTTTTTATTTAATTTACTTTCAATGTAAGGCATAACAGCTTGCATTCCAGCTCCACCGAGAAGACCTCCAATACCTTCTGTCCAAATATCAGCATCACTAAGATAGCTTCCAACACGTTGATTAAAATCAGCAAGAGCATCTGTATCAGAAAGTAATCCAAAATCTCTACGAGCTGAATGAGCACCTTCTTTCATAGAAATACTCATTGTCATTTCATCAGCCATTTCAGCTAAAGAACCAGCAGCAAATCCACCAATACTTTTAAGAAGTTGATTATGTTCATTTTGAGGCATAGCGTTTAATGTACGAACTATAGCAAATTTATCACCAGTTGCCATAGCTTTACGTATATTAGCTCTAGTTGCATTACTAAGAGTTTTAGCTGTGTGTAATATATTCATCCATTCAACAATATCATAAGCTATATTAGACATAGATCTCCAATATCCTCTTGAAGCAGCGGCATCTGCGTATTGATTAGCTAAACGTTCTATAGTTTCATTAGTTAAAGGAACTTCTTCAAGTCCTCGCATTTTAAGAATAGGATTACCATTTTCATCATATTCTATATAGTTCTTATAATTATCAAGAAACCATTGACGTTCTTCTTCATAAACACCATAAGCTTCACGAGAAGAATCTAGAATACGACCTATAACGGCAGAACCATAAATATCAGCTAATTTATTAGCTCTAGCAATAGCTTTACCTTTTTGAAGTTCTGTGCCTAATTTAAATAAATCTTTAGCATATTTAGATTTACTTCCAAGATTAACAGCTTGCCTAAAGGCTTTACCTAATAATAAAGAAGCTCCACGTGCAGGAAGCATTATACTAGCAGCACTACCTAAAACAGATGGAACCATAGAAGCCCAATAACCGCCACCTTTCATACGATTAAATAAACTACCATTTTGAGCTTGTTCAGTCATATAAATAGGAAATGCTTCTTTAGTACCTTCATTAATAGAATTACCTATTTGTTCTAAGAAATTATGAGTATAAGCTTCATCATCTCCAAATAATTTAGAAGGAAATGCAAGTATAGAACCTGCACTTTCAATTGTACCTCCAATTATTTCTCCTACAGTTTGAACAAGAGCATTACCAATTCTATCCCAAGTAGATTGATTTCTTGCTCGACTTTCAACATAGTTACGGTAATTACTAGGAGTAATACCTATATTTCCATTATGCCTTTTAGTAAGATTTAGAAATTCTTTATTACTCATTCGATTATCAGAAGATTGAGAACCGATTTGATCGAATGCAGATTTAGTTTCATCTGTATAATGAATTCTACCATCTTCACCAAATAAAGGCATTGTTTGATATGTTTTATCGTTTGGCATATTATCTGTTTAACATTAATACATCATTAGACCAAAAGTTTACATTATAAGCAGCTTTCTGTTCAGGAGTAAGATACTGAGTAGGAACAAAATTATCTTTAAGTTCATTAGCATGATTAAGTTTATATACTAATGCTGGAAGATTTCTGCGTAAAGCATCATCATTTTCAAAAGCGAAATTAAGATTACCTTTATTATATTCAACATCAACATATCTATTAATAGAAGGATTATATTGTTGAACATTAACTTTATAAACACCAGTAGGAGTTTTAGTTATATTATATTTAAAACTACCAGATGTTATAGGATAATAATTTCCGGTATTATGAATACGTTTATCTGCAATAATAGTTTCAATTGCTTGAGAAATATTTCCTACACGTTGATTATTAATAGTATTAAATCTATTTAAATCACGTGTATTAGAATCAGTAATTACAGCTAAATCAGCACCAAGACCTTCAATATTTCCACTGAATGCCATAATTTCATTAGTAGTTTGTCTTTGATAAGCGTCATATGGATTAGTCATAGCTTGATTATAAGAACATTGAGCACCTTTTCTCATAGCATCTCTAAGAGCCATATTTGCACCATCATCGTCCGTATAAAGAATAGCTTCTTTTTGTACTTGGTTTTCACCTTGTGCAGGTATAGTAACTTTAAGATATAATCTACCAGTGGCATCAGAGCCAATAGATAGATTCTTAGATGATATTTGATAAGCTGCATTACTACCTGAACCACTTTTACGAGAACTAAATATATCAGCAAAATCTTCACTAGAAGTTAAAGGCATACCTATAACTTTTTCTAAGAACTTAGCTTTAGTAGGATTATCTCCTAAAGATGCTGTAGCAAAATTCCAAACACCAATATTATCCATTAGTAGTCTACCTATACCATCCAGAGCATCACTAAATGCAGCCTTATTATTACTTATAGGAGTAAATAAAGTAATAGGTGTTGTTTGTAATTCATAACCTTTATTTTTAGCAGTAGTTAAAAATCTTTGTTTAACTATATTACGGATTTCATCTTTAGGATCATTAGGATTTTTACCATAACCACTTTTAGCTGTAGAAGAAACTAAATCAAATCCGATAAATAAGTTATTACCATTTTCTATATAACTATCATAAAGAATATCAGTTATAACATCTATTTTATCGGATATGGTTTCAGCTTTAGCAATTATATTTTTAGCTTTATTTTTATTTACATCATCCGATAAAGAACCTTTAACATCAAGAAGATCATTTACCGTAGCATTTATACTTTTAACATCATCCGCATTTGTTAAGTCAAATTGACTATAAATAGAATTAAGCATAGCATTATTTTGCTTAATAATATTTTCTGCATCAATAGCAGATTTCTCGGCTTGTTGATAAAGATTTATACTTGTAGGGTCAGTAGCATTCGCATATTTAGCCATAGTAGCTTTAGCATTATTTAAAGCATCAGTTGCAGTTTTAATATTTGCATCTACTATAGACATCATTGCATTAGATGGAAGATTTGCTCTAGTAAATCCAATGGCTTCTGTCATTTGTCCTTTAATCTTCTCTAATTGCTCTCTTTTAGCTTTAAGAGAATCAAGTAATAAATTGTCGAACCATTTAGTATTAGTCTTACTTTCAATAGCTGTATAAGCTCCTATTTTAGCCATATTCAACAAGGCACTAATACTATTTTGAGTATAAGCATTATTATAAGCTAATCCCATTCGTTCTTGATAATCTGCATCAGTTTCACCTTCTTTTTGCATTAACTCCGGCATAGAGCGCATTGTACCCTCTTCTAAATATCGTTGCATTACTAGAGGGTCACTCATAGCAATTTGTTTTTGAGAAGAAGTTAAATTAGCAAAACTAGAGTTCATTAACATTACTTGTTGCATTTGAGAATCAGTAGCAATTTGCTGTTTAATCATATCAGTAACAAGTTGATAATTAGTACCACCTTGTCTATTATTAAGCCATTTATTTATTTCAGCTTCTTTAGCCATAGCTGTTCTAAATTCAGGTTTACTAGCAAGAACTGCACTAAATACTTCACGGATTTCATCTTCGCTTACAGATTCAATTGTAGTATCACGAGTTAGAACCCCCGATAAATTACCACCTCTACCAGCAATAATCTTTTGAGCAACGGCTTGAACTTTAGAATCTGTATTAGCACCATTCATCAATTCAGTTACATCATTAATAAATTGAGCATTGAATACAGAACGTTTATCTGCTTTCCATGCTTTCATCATTTCAAGAAGTTCTTTCTGATAAATAGAACGATCATGACCTTTACCTAGAGCTGTACCAAAAGCACTAATGGATTGTTTACCATTACCTCCTAGACTACCTCCTGCTTCATTAAATCTTTCAAGAATCATAGCTCTATTTGCGGCTTTATATTCTTCAGGTGCATCAGATTGTTCATTAGCTTGCATCATAGCATCAAATTGAGCTTTATTGCCAAGAATAGTTTTAACTCCTTCATCAGTTAAAAATCTACGAGCACCATCTGAAACAGCAGTATCTGCAAAGAACCAACCTCCATCTTCATCAACTTTCTCTTTAATAACACTTTGAGTTTCATCTATTTTACCTGCAAGAGCTTCTTCATCTTTACCTTGAATTGCATTATATTCAGACATCTTAATTGCCATTTCATTATAAGCATTTTCATTTCGAATAGCACGTTCTTGCAAAGAAGACATAACAGCAAGATTTTGATTCATCATTCTAGCACGAGGAGTAAACATATCTTGCATTTCATTACGTTTAAAGTCTTTACCTGACTTAACAACTATATTTTCAATACTATTTATGATTGCCATAAGAATTAAATTTATATATACAACAAAACTCCGGACGTTAATCCGGAGTTATAACAGTAGTTAATTAAGCACATCTTTTACCACCATATTTTTTCTTAACTTTACCACCACATCTTTTACCTTTAAGAACTACAGCGTCTTTACCAAAGAGTCTTGATATTTGTTTATCAGATAAATTCTTTAAGAAGCCTATAGATTTATCATTAGATAATAGATGTAATATATTAGAATTACGCTTATCATTGAGAAGAATATGATCATTAAGCATTTTCTGAATATCTCCTGTTAAACCTACAAGAGCATCTCTTATACCTGTATTGCCTTCAGCTAATAAAGAAGCAGCAAGATTAGCTTTCTCAAAAGCATCAATTTCATTCTCGTATTTAATCTGTTTGTTCTTAGCAGCAATTTCAGCATTCATTTGACGAGCTTGATTTCTAATATTAAGTTCTTGCATTAACTCATCTTGTTTTAGTTTACCTAAAACACTAGCACCTTTACTTCTAGCTCTAAGCATAGCTTGTCTTGCTACAGGAGCACTAGACGAATTAGATTTAACAAAATCTTCAATAGCAGAAATTTGATCAATAACTTCTCTTCTAGCAGCATCAGTATTTATATCCCATTCAAGATTTACATTATCAAGATATTCTCTTTTAGGAATTGGCATATCAGAAATGCTCTTAGCAAGTTTACGTTTACTACGACCTTGCATAAGACTACCTATAAGATTACCAGCAGCACCTATTAGATTACCACTTTCATCTGAAATAAATCCACCTAAATCATAACGTTTAGTTTTACCTCCACATCTTCTAAGTATCATAGGAGGCATAAGATAAGGATTAGGATTAATCATCTGTTTAGTTGGATTATCAACTTGAATATTTAAATCACTAAAAGGAGATACTTGAACAGAACCACCATCAGCTTTCTTAACTCTTCCACCACATCTCATACCAACTTCACTAAGCACAGCATCTTTAATATGAGAAGGTAATCCGGATACAACAGCTTGACGTTTATTCATAGCATCTTGAGCCATAAAATTAGCAATTATATTAGCTCCCATTGTAGCACCGCTCATAGCTCCTGTGTTTACAGTAGATGTAATAGGAGTTACAGTTTGAATATCCATTTCAGCAAATTGAGGAGTAGGTGCTATAAATTGTAAAGGTGGAATAGCTAAACCTCCAGTAGGATATTTACGTCTACCTCCACAAGCAAATATAGAACCACCAAGAGCAAATTCTTGCTTAGGTTCTGCTGCATCACCTGCTTCAGCTTTCATAGCTTCTTGTTGATTATAAAGATTATTCAATTTAGCTTGAACTCCATTAATTTCAGCAAGAAGTCTATTGTGTCTAGCAGATTGCTTTTCAGTATTACGAGCATTAGTGTTACGATTTATAGCATAAGTACTACGATCTGTAAGTCGTAAAAGACCACCTAGCATTACAGAACTTTTAGCAAGTTTATCTTCAAGATAACCTTTATGTAACATAAGAGGTTTAGCAATATCTGCAAAAGTTCTATCTCCTAGCTTAAGAGTATCACTAAATATATAATCAGCATTACTTCCATTGAGTATTGCTTCACCACCTTCCACTTCTGCATTTGCTCCATAAGGAACACCGCCTTGTTCATGACTAGGTCCTTCAACTATTGCCGCATTAGATGCAACTTGATTTATAGAACCTCCATCAGCATATCTTTTACGTCTACCTCCGCATCTAAAAGCAAATTCATAATTTTCTTTTGTAGGGACACCAATCATATTATATTGATTACTAACAGTTTGAGTATTGCCTGTAGGTATAGGATTATCTCCATAAATATCTATAGGATTTGTATTAATTGTAATATCATTTAAAGCTTGTTGATCAATACGAATATCATCTTGACCAAGCTCATAATTTTTAGTAATATCTGCTCTAATAGCAGCTTCTCTAGCTTTACGTTTTTTTCTTCGTCCACCAAAGATACCACTAATCAAACCTGAAACACCACCGATAATACCACCAATAACACCTCCGATTGCAGTACCAACTCCGGGAACTATACTTCCTGCGGCGGCACCTACAGTAGAACCTATTCCTAAACCTTTAACTAAACCGCTTTTAGTTTCAGCTCCTTGAATACCTTTACCTGCACCCCAGCTACTTCCAGTAACACTATTAACATTATCTCTAGCTCCACCTAGATCATAACGTCTACGTCTACCCTTAAGAGATTTAATAGTACCACCATAACGTTTATTTTTTTCTATCCACATATCTAATTCAGGATTATGTTTTCTAAGACCAATAATGCTTTTCATAGCATCAGACATTTTATTAATATCTGAACCAGCATCTCCGGCTTTATATACAGAACTATTATATTTAACAGGATTCTTTTGAAAATACTTTAAAGCTTGAACAGTAGGATCATAAGATTCAACATAGTTCTCGGCATTAATCATACCATTTACTAAAGCATTAGGCAGTTTACCTTCACTTAACCAATTATTAAGGCGTTTACCAAAGTATTCTTCACCTTTACGAGTTAGATTGATATTTTTACCACCAAAGCCATCATCTTCATATTCGAATAACTCTTTAGCATTAATGTCTTTACCAACTAATTTAGATAAATACGTATTAACTTTAGTAACATTATCAGGGTCTATATGATCTAATCCTAATAATTGAGCAGGATTATATGTATCACTTTCATTATAAGCTTTAAGATTTTCATTCATCGCTCTAGTTACATCTTCTTTAGAAGTTTCACCTTTACGACCTAGAAAACCTCGTAAATGAGGATTAATACCAAATGTAGATTCAGTATATGCTAGAGCAAGAGCTTTATCAATACTAGAACCTTTAACCTTCTTTGCAGCTCTAATTATATCCTGCAAAGGAGTTGTTTTAATTCGCATTGGAGAAATAGAATTTCCATGTTGATCTTTAGTAAGTAAAATGCTATCATCATCAGGATTATAGTATCTATCTCCATTAGCATTAAATAAAGCTGCATCATATTCAGTTTCAAACATAGCTTGTAAAGCTCGTGAAACTAAATGATCAGGATAATCACTATCAGGAATAATAAAATCAGAAGAGTTCTTGTTTTCACGAACTAATCTTTTAGTTCTACTCTCTGCATAATCATCTTCAAAAGCATTTATATAATCATAGAACTTTCTAGCAAGAGCAAGACGTCTATTTACATATTCTCTATCATTACTATTAGTTTTAGTTTTATTTTTAGGCATACTTAGTATATTAACAGAGTTCCTCTCTCTTCCACAAGCTCTTTCCCTACCGGGGTCTACAGAGTTCCTCTAAGTTCATAATCTAGTATTCTTAGTAACAACAACGTTAATATCATATAATCTAAGTTCAGCTTGTTTGATATTAGAATCTTTACTAATAATGTCAATATTATCTGAATGCTTATCTATGATAGCATTAACGTCAGTTTCATTAATATCTTCGTTAGTAGTAGTATCAATAAAACGATTTAAGTACACCATTGTTATATACCCGAACTGATTCTGAATCTTGCTATATTCATACCATGCTTTAGGCTCATATTTCATTCCTAAGAGACGATTTATTTCAAAAGGTATATTAGATGGGTTAAGAATTTGAAATGCTCTATCGTTGTCTATATGGTCTTCTATGAGATTCCATAAATAGCGTCCAGCTTTGTACTTAAGAGTATGGTCATCATACCAAGTTTCATTTAGAATCATTGGAAGAATACCAGTACTTTGAGTATCAGTATTAATCATTAAATAATCAATAGTCTTATCATATAAGAATTTAATCTTATCAGCAGTAAGATGATTCCAATTATGAACAAGTGCGCTATTCCATTCAATATGATTAAATAGTTTACTGACAAGAGGCTCTTCATTATATATAAATTGAGCAATAGATGGCATTATCTTATTATCAAAATATATACACTTATTAGGGGCATTAATCTTATAAATCTTAGTATTATTTGTATCAACAACAAATGTACCTAAACGATTCGACCAAGTAATAATAGGATTATAAGAATGAAAACTAATCCAAAGATTAGTCTTAAGATTATACGAAATCGTATAAGTATTATCTGGATTATTAGAAACAAATATGATACGACTATTATAATCATCGAATATAAAGAAATTACCATTAGTATTCAAAGGATTAATAGCATTTTCTTTAATATATTCTTTAAACCAACCTTGAAGACCTATAGATGAAATATCAGATACATCCGATTCACCTTTAACATGATATATAGTACCTGTAAAGTTATCACAAACGAAATAACCATATCGAGTAATAATAGAAGAAAACTTATTATTACATCCGATCTTACCGGTATTATTAAAGATAATTTCAATAGGAGTTCTTTCAAAAATATCACTAGTACCAATATAAGTCCCATCTTCTTCTTGATTAAGACTATCTTTAACAGATGTTACAAATAGAGTATGCTCCATTTGAATATAAAGAGATTTAGCATCTGATAAAAGATTTACAATAGAACCTTTAGTAATAGGAATATCTTTATAAGAATCAGCTTTAAATTTACGCCAACCAATATCATTCGATTCCATATTATTAACATTAGAACGAATAATTCTAGCAGCAAATGTATCTTTTAGATTATCAGTAGATTTAAATTGAGTAATATCATTAAAACCTTTCCAATTCATTTCAACATCATAAGCACTTCCATCTTCGGTATGCCAAAAGTTATCAATGACATAATCTCTATAACCTAAATCAATAATAGAATCATAATCAAAAGTAGTCGGATATATATCCATAGTATGAGGTGCATATTCCTCACTAAGACCACTTGTGAATTTATTGATAATAGTATTGATATTAAATTTATTAGCTTTACCAGAAAAATTATTATTAGTCGTAGTACCTTTATATTTAATAATAGAACTATTTACATTTTTACCACTATGAAGTGCAAGAAAATTCATTCTACTTTTAATATAATAAGTAACAATCATACGATGAATATGATAAATGTTATTATTATGATGAGTGGCATCTCCAACATTATTAAATTTATTTGAAGGACAAGTGCAACGTTGAGTAACACAAGCAGGAAATGTATCACCAATAAGAACAATTTCATCAGTATTCTCTATAGGATATATACTAGATGCAGCAACTAAAGATAAATTAAATAGATCAGGTACAGGAATTGTATTAACGTCATAATAACGATTTAAATCTACGATACCTCTATTAAATATAGTAAACGTATCAAAGTTATAATATTTCTTATTCTCATTATAAAGAAGAATCCAATTTGAATCATCTTTATTAGATACTTCAATAATAATAGAATTATATTCTTCAGCCGTAAGAGTCTTAACAGTAATTTCACTACTTAAAACTATAGTAGCTTCTTTTTCATCTGTTATAACTTCCCAAACACCTTCTGAATTTTGTTTTAAATATTCAGCATTATTATAACCATTGGCGTATATAAGTTTCTCTTTAATAGTAGTTAATTCTTGCCTATAACTATCAGAATCATCATCCTTAGTTATAACAGAAATAACCCTAGTTTGAGTTCTTACATCTCGTTTAATACCATCAATTTCTTCATCAGCTTGTTTATAAACAATATCCGTAAGAGACTCATTGGGTAAACTAGTTCCACCTTCACTATCAGTACCTTCTTTAGCTAATCCAAAGATATTTTCTTGAAGCATAGTAGAACCATTAATTAATTTGAAACTACTATCACATCCAGCATTAGATATAGCACTATTATTAACAGGATAAAAGTCTGCATTAAGAATTGTAGGATATGGGGCATTATTTGCAATATCTGTAGTTTCTGTATCAAGAATAGAATGAACAAGATCTCCAGATTCCCAAGGACCTTTGATATGGTCTCCCCAATCAGTAAACATATTAAAATCTTTACTAGTCTTAGGCATATCAGTCTTTTTAGTATATTTACTAAGTCTATCAAAAGCTCCTAGATATTCACCGGCGTTAATTGATTTATCAGGAGTATTAAGATTCTTGCCATTAAGAAGATTTTCTTGAATAAGAGAATTTAATCTAGCTCTATCTCCTGCATTCCATGCTTGATGAATGGTATCATTTCCCCATTCAGTACCAGAACCACCTTCATAATTATTAAGGCATATTTTAGCTTCTTTATTATACCTAAGACCTTTAATATAGAATGAAGGTAACACAGTATTAGTAACAAGATATTCAATAGGATATAACCTAAAACGACTTGCAGATCTAAAAGGGTCTTCATAATTATCTCCAATTACATCATTAGTACCTATATCTCGAATAGTAAGACATTGCGAAATCCAGTTTGAAATCTCAGGTGTAGATTTAGCATAATAAATAGCATAACTTTTAATACTATTTTTAAATTTAGTAATATTAATATTAGTATTAAAAGCCGAAACAAAAGTATTCATATTAATTTTAGCTCCATACAAATCAAGAGTTTTAGTTTTAGAAGCATTGATTATATGAGCATAAGTTCCACGAGAATTTTTAATAGGAAAACTATTTATATATTTACCTTTATGATCTATAAAAGTAATAAAGAAATAATAAACTTCATCTTCCTTAAAAGAACCACTATTAGATATATCTTTAGATTTAAAGAAATCTCCAACTTTACCACTTCCACTATGAGGAGTAATAGAAGTATTAACAAAATCTTTTACACCACTAAATTCAGCAAACTTAACAAAATCAATTTTAATTTTTTGAAGAAGAAGTTCACCATCAATACTTGTGAAGAAATCAGTAATATCTTTATATTCAGGAGTAACAACATTACCTCTAAGAAGATAACCATCAAAAGATGTTTGAGCTTCATCTTTAGTATAAGCGGTATTACTTATAATTATATCATCTATAGAAATAGATTTCATCTTGGATATAGTAGTAAAATCAAAAGTACTATTTACAGATGAAATATTAATTTCAAAAGTTTCATAACATTCTTCTGTAGTAGGACTTTTATATACTATAGCTAATTTGTAAGTACCTGCTTTACTAAATTTAAATCTAAATCCCTTTTTAGTTACATCACCTATAGCAATGTTCTCACCATAATCAGGAGCGGCATAATATACAGGAGATAATAGAGAATAATCACTATATGTTCCATCATGTAATTTAATAGATGTTGCAAATTGATAACCTCCAGCTTTAAGACCTCCAGCAATAATATTAACATCTAATGTGGGAAATACTATATCAGGAATGAGATTAAGAATATATTCAAAACCTTCTTTAAATGTAATTGTAGTAACATTATCTTCAATAATAGGATTTTCAATATATCCTTTATATTTACTTTGAGCTTCAGTAATATATAGAATACGAGTTTCATTATCACTAGATACACCTTCAGTAAATGTTATAAATAAATTAGTTTCATCAATATATGTGAATGTACCACTAATAGGATGATCTATAGTAAAATTAAAGTTACCTTGAAATACAATAGTTTTAATATCATCTTTATCTTTAGTTGTTTGATATATATAAACTATTTTATCAGGAGTACCTTTAAAAAACAAAATGACGCCTAACGGAACTTCAATTTTACCAACTAAAGTTCCGTAGACGTCTAAGTCTTTTTTATAAACCTCAAAACCATTCTCGTTAATCAGAGTATTACCATCATCATTATACATTATATTTAATGCAAATGACTTAACACCATTTCTGACTGCACCGGGATTAGCATTAGGATATAAACCATCATTTATATTCATAATTAATTCACATAACGGTTTTTCATGTTTAAGAAGAAGTTCAACATAGATTTACTACAATCATCTCGTTTATCTTTAGTAAGCCTATTGCAAGCATTTCGAACTTTTATTTTAGCATTATCGTATGCTAATGCCGGATTAGTGTAAGGATTACTTTCTTTTAGATTCATAACTGGATGGCGGTAATTACGTTGAAGAATACGCATCATAACGAAGTTCTTTAAAGCATCAATAAGAACATCATTATTAGGTATAAGAGGAACATTGATTTTAAGTATTTCGTCTAGTGTCATTGGCAACCCGTGGTATAACAGCCCCAACGTGCCTTTTCTGACATTTAGATGCAAATACAATCCGTTAATCGAGTAAGTGTATAAACTCTCTCTAGTGGCTCGTATGAAGTCAAAAACAACGTTTTCTGTTAGATTCCAGCCTATCGGAAACGAAACGGCAAGTGGTATATAGTTTCCACTATCATGCTCAAATGGAGCAGGATTAGTAGTAAAATCAGCACGTTTTCCACCAATAGTAACTAAACGAACATTTTTACAACCTTTAGGAAGTTCACAACGATAATCATCAAAATCAATAGTTTCTCCTATGTTAATATAATGTTGCTGAATATTTAAATCAGCAAGAGCTTCACATATCCAAGTAGGAATACGAGTAATGAAATCCATAGAATGAACATCATAATCTTCAATAATCCTATGAATAATAACACTAGAGCTAATCAGATTTTGGTCTAATGTATTCATCTACTTCATTGTTTTTAGTACGTTCACGTTTACTCTTAGCATGAGGATACCTATCCATAATAGTAGGATCATGCTGTCGAATATATTTAAGTTTAGCGTCAAATGCAAGATTATCAGCTTTAATAACTTCCTCTATTGTCTTATATTTAGTAATCTTACTATCAGTATTAATATTAATATGACAATGAGTAGGATGATATTTATAAAATATTTGATTAGGTACAACATCTACACCCATTCTATGACGAATCCATTTACAGAACCAATAATAAGGATTATCAGATTTAACTTTCCAATTTTTACCATAAGGATTAAGAAAGCTCTGAACTTCAATACCAGCAGCAATCATTTCATCTCTAAGACGAAAAGATGCAGCCCAATCAACAGATTCTCTAGCAACAGCACGTTGTACTTGATAAGTACCAAGATATGTACCAAGTGAAACACTACCACCACGTATCAGAGTTTCTATAAGACTCTTATTAAGACTTCGTTGAATCTGATTAAAAATACTATGAGGAATACGACACATCCAATCATAATATCTAATAATTGCAAGTAGTTTAGGAATACGAACTGTACAAAGATAAGCGAATCGGTTATAAGTAATACGAAGAGATACTGCTTTAGCTTCGTTACTCCAATCAAGCTTTCTCAGAAGTTTAACTCCTTTTACTTTCTTACCTAGAATCATATTATCAAGCAACTCTTTAGTTATCTTGTTAGATTCAAGTAGATTCAGATTAGCATAACAAATATTAGCTAGATTATTACGTCTAACATAAGTATTATGCAAATCTTTACTAAGTTTCTCAATAGTATTATAGCAATACTCTTGATAGTCGTGGTAATAGTGTATAGATTCCATATAGTTTATTCTACTTTATTATGGATTAAACGTTGAGTTCCATTAGGATCATTAGGCGCATAAGTACTATCACTAATAATCTTAACTTCATGTTCTGTAGGCTTAATACCAAATTCAGTTCTTAGAACCTCATATGTTATTCTTTCTATCATATCTGCTGGAAGTGGAAGTTCAATATCTTGACCATCATCTTCCATATACATAGTAATAACATCTTCAGGATTTTCAGCTACAAACACAATCGTTACAAACTTATAATTTTTAGCATCAATCTCAAAGTTTTTGAGAGTATTTTTGATGATAATTTTAAGTTTACCATTAACGACTTGATAAACTCCCCAAACCCCAGTAGGGGAATAGACTGTGGTCAAGAGAGGAACTATGCTATTACTAGCGTATTTATATGTAATAAAACTACCATCATCATGCTGTGTATATACATGAAGAAATGGTGCATCATTAGGCATACGTAAAGGCGTTGGAACTCGATGCTCAGTAGTAAGAATCATATCTTTAGCACCAATTCCAGCATAGGTATTTTCTAAATCAGTAAGCGGAATACAAATCAAAGGTACATTAAAGCTAACTTTAAGAACCTCATCTATACCATTACGTTCAATACTTTGACGAATAAAAGTAGCAAAAAGCGACTTACATGCACTCTTTGCTCTTTCTTGAATGCTATGATCACCCGGCTTACCTAATATATTAGAAATTTTACTTCCTAGTTGATTAAGTGTTGCCATAGTAATACATTAAATAATTCGCCAAGTTTTATTAGTTGAAATACCTAACTCTTTAGTTTCACCACGAGGGATAAATTTCATATGATTAGTTGAAAGTTCAAGTGTTGGAGCCTCTGGTATAGAACCTTTTATAATAGGATGATTCTTAACGGGAACAACTCCATGCCAAGGACCACAATTAACATATTTATTAGTAACTCGGATAACGTTCTTTAGATTTTTTGAACCTCTACCACACCTTGATGGCAGACTAGTTCTTGCGTAAATAACAGTCATGGTATATTAGTTTTTATGAGTGTCTTCTGTCGCATCTATAACCATAGTCATATTGCGAGAAATACGATTGTGATTTTTCCAAAATATTTGCATCATATCAGTACTAGGTTCGAAGTCTTCTTCAAATTCAGCACTTAAAAATCCAATAGGCATATCAGTTTTCAAGTCACGAATAAGAATGCTAATAGCAGTATTACATCCACGTGAACGAAGATCCCCAACATACATATTAGAATGATACCTTGTCAAAGCACTCATACGGAAAATGTACTTATTATCTCTGTATAAGCGTAGAATAGTATAAGGCATAATAGAAGTAAGAACATTCTTATAACGATTCTTATAAGGGTCTGTAATACTAATATCGTAATCTTCTGCGATAACAGTAAACTTATCTATATTAATACCATTACAGAACTTATCACCATTATGAAAGTATGCAATGTAAACACCTTTAGCATTAAGAGATTCTCTAATGTTTGAGGCTATTTTATCGAGTTGCATCCAACATTCTGCTTTAGATGTAAGAAGATTAGTAACAACCTTACGTCTCTTCTTAGCAATCCATTCTTTTACGAAGACAACACCAATAGATGAAACAATAACACCAATCAAGTTCAATATAGCAATAAAAATACCACTCATTACACAACGTGTTTTATAATTCATACTTGCGTGTTTGAATAAGTTGCTATAAACAAAAAAATCCGACTACCAGCGGAACCAATAGTCGGATTAGGAATAATTAAAATTGCCTTGATATAAATAACACCTGCGACCAAAACTAATTAGATGAATCTCTGTCAAGGCACTTCATCGTCTTGAGCTTTAATATCAGCTAACCATTTTTGGAAAGCAATACCTTCATAACCGTCAGAATCACTAATGTAATTCATAAAAGTTACATAACCAATATGATATACGTCAGCAATTTTGTTCTTCCAAATCCAACGATAACTTCTATCATCATTGATATAAGTTTTAGCAATCTCTTGAATATCTCTAATTAATAAGAGCTTATTCAAATTAGTATGAGTCACAGATGTCATACCTAAAGGAATTTAAATCATTAATAGAACGTTTAGTCGATGATTTAAGCGAGCAATGATTTTCCTTGATATGACAAAAGGGAGTACTACGCAATTTAGCAGTAGCACCTCTTTAGTCCGCAATCATACGCTTTTAGAATCAGCAAAATGCCGTTTTATAGCTTTGAATATAGGTTTGATAATTAAATCATACCCAAAGGTACATATTAGAAAAGATAGCAACACCGTTTCCAGTGAAGCATCTAATTTGTATAAGTAAAGCACCATAGTTACAATACCTACGATTAAGCTAACAAGAGACTTGAAGTATCTCGGTAGTTTCTTCTTAGCAATCTTAGTAGCAATCTCGTTAATACCATAAGTAGCTAAAAGCACAATAGCAATAAACGCAAAACTTATAGAATTAAAGAAATTAAAAATAATTGTTTCTTCCATAATTTAAACTATATAAAATCTAAAACCATAGGTAGTATCACCACTGGAATTTTTAAAACTAACAATGTATTGACTAGTCTGAGGTATAGGTGGGAATCCATTACCACATATTATTATAAAACCAATATTATTAGCTCTAAAATTAATATATGGATTTAAGTTACCTGTAGGTATTATTTCACTAATTTCGTCATTAGTTATAAATTGAATATTTGTTCCACCACTGCCAGTATCCTTACTTTCATATTGCATTTCAACAACAAAATTAGAAAGAATAACATCATTTGGTATATCAACTCTAGAAGGGTTGCTTCCACCAAGTTTAAAAGTTCTACTATCTTGTTTAATTGTAACAGGACGTAGAGATTGACATGTCAGTTGTATACTTTTAATTTGAAGAATACCTGACTTTTGACTAACATTTATAGTTTTACTGACCTCCCCTCCCCCCACCAACAGTTATTATACCACTTCTATCACTTCCAACATTTTTAGCAGCAACAACATCAAAACTGCCATTATTTGTTCCACTTGCGGGACTAACAGAAATCCAACTAGGTTTAGCCATAATAATTACGTTTAATGATTAACTAGTTTATACAAGAAAAAGTCTAGTAGATACCTTAGTACCCACTAGACCCACAATGTTCAAATGAAAATTAGATTATGAAATCGTCCAAGCAGTATTAGTAGTAATCGCAATCTGTTTAGTTTCGCCAGCAGCGCTAAAAGTCAAAGACGTCGGAGATACAGATAACGTAGCATCACCAGCAGCTTGAGTTACAGTATATTTCTGCCCATTAACAGTAACATGTCCGGAACGAGCACTAACTGTCGGATTAGCAGCAGCAGTAAACGTAATCTCGAAAGCATAAACATCACTTGCTCCCGGGTCACCTTCGATAGGTGCATCTGAATCATATTGCTTAGTATCAACTACTAATTTACCAGCAGTCAACCAAGCTGAAGCATCTGAATCAACCGCAAACGTAATGGAAGCCAAGTTAGTATTACCTGTAAACTTCTTAGCTTCACCTGTTTTAACGAAAGCTAAAGATTTAGTAGTAACATCCCAAATGTTAGAACCTGACTGTTGTATTGCAACCTCTTCCGTTAAGTCTTCAACTGTTACAGTAATAGATCCTGAACGACCTTCACGTCCTTTATAAACAGGAGCCGTAACAGCAACTTGTGAATTACCTGTACCTTCAACAGCAGATAACGTAATCCAGCTCGGTTTTGCTTTTAATGCAAAAGCAGCACGCATAATCGGAGCACCAACTCCATCAACTAAACCACCAATTTCCACCGCAATGGCTCTTTCATCCAAAGAAGAATTTGAAATCATAATAATGACAATTTAATTATTTATAAATAGATTTTGAATTCCGCACGCTTCCACATCACCTTCTCTACTGGGGTTTGCAGAGCGTTGCGGAATTCTTAAAAGTTTAAGAAACAGTCCATTTAACATTAGAAGTTACTTCGACAGTTTGTGTACCACCAGCACCTTTAAACGTTAGACTAGTTTTATCAAGATTCAAATAAGGATCTTGTTCAAACGTTGCAGTATAAGTAGCATTTCCAGTAACAGTAACAGTTCTGCTAGCATTCGTATTACCATCACTCCATTTAACAAAGTGATAACCGGCAGACGGTGTAGCATTTAATATAGCAGTTGCACCATAATTGTAAGAACCACCTCCACTAGCAGTACCACCTGCACCCGCAGTTACAGTCAGTGTATAACTGTTAATTTGCCATACAGCATAGTAAGTAACATTACCAGTAACTTTGGTAGTTGTGCTTACATTAACAGAACCACTAGCTGACGTAGACCACCCCGTAAAAGTATATCCAGTTCTTGTAGCAGTAGGAAGAGTTCCTAAAGCGTCATTGTAATGGAATAAACTACTAGACTCGCTAGGAGTACCACCATTACCATTCCAAGTAACTGTATAGTTCTTATAAGTTGCAGTCCATCTAGCGTACCAAGTCTTATTAGAAGTAACCTTAGTTGTTGTAGTTAATTGAGTACCACCGCTAGTAGCAGAAGTATCGAACCAACCTGCGAACGCATACGTATAAGTATTATCCGCAGCTCTTGAACAAGTAGGTAACGCTCCAATAGCTTCATTATAAGCTTTAATTATAGATGAAGAAGGAGTACTACCACCATTAGCGTTAAATGTAAAGGTGTACCTATTAACAGCTCTGGTCACATAAGCATAATAAGTAGCAGCACCTGTTACACTCGGTGTTTCTAAAGTTAATTCAGAACCAACTTTAGTTCCACCACCGTTAGCAGCAGTATACCATCCAATAAACGTATAAGTAAATTCAGCTGTGTTATCAGGCATAGTCAAAGTACAAGACCCTTTAGAATTGTATGCAACACTTTGACTAGTTCTATTCAAAGTTCCGTATGTTGTTTGATAACCTATTGTACAACTCCGTCTAGTTGCAGTCCAATGTGCATATATTGTAGTATTACCTGCGCCCATTGTCGTATTAGCAGTAACTTGTGTTCCACCACTAGCAGCAGTGAACCAACCTGCAAATGTGTAAGTGAATTCAGCATCAGAAGACTTCGTAGGCGTCGGCAAAGTACCATAAGCACTTCCATATTGAACGCTCTTAGAAGCAGGACTTACTGCATTACCACCATTAACATTATAGGTTAAAGTATAACTATTAATAGACCATTGAGCATAATAGGTAACAGTACCAGTTATCTTAGTAGTAGATGAAATTTTCGTACCACCACTAGATGCTGTGTACCAACCAAGGAATGTATAACCTGTCCTAGAACAAGTCGGAAGAGTACCTAATTCTGAACCATACGTTTTAGTAATAATTGATGGGCTAGGAGTACCACCACCGTTACCATTAAATGTTGCAGTGTAACTTCTAGGAATAGCAGTCCACTGAGCATAATAAGTAACGTTTTTTGTTACAGTAGTAGATGCAGATATTTGAGTACCATCGGTTGCAGCTGTAAACCAACCCTTAAATGTATAAATATATTGAACATCAGCAGCTCTTGTCGGAGTAGGTAATGTGCCTAAAGTAGAACCATGAGTCTTAGTAGTTGACGTAGGATCTACAGTACCACCATTAGGATTCCAAGTTACAGTATATGACTTGAGAACAAATACCGGAGTAATATGAGTATTGGCAGTAATGTTAGAAACTGTCAGAGGATTAGCAGTAGAGCCATTAGACCAATTGCTAAAGTTATAGCCAGTACTTGGAGTAGCTGTCCAAATAGCAGAACCACCATATTCTACACTAGACTTATTAACGCTCGCTGTACCACCAGTTGAATTAGCGGTAGTAGTTGTGAAAGTCTTAATTGTAAACTTAGCAGTTAAGCTGATATTGGCAGTAACAGCAAATATATATGAAGCATTGCTAGATACTTTAGTTGCTCCATTGTACCAACCAGCAAAATTATAAGCAGCATTAGGAGTTGCAACTACAGTAGCATTAGCACCGTGTTCTACAGTTTGACCTGCAGGACTTACAGTACCTTTGTTTGTATCCTCAGAAGTTGCATTAACAGTGTAGCTCTTAATCTTATATTTAGCAACAAGAGTTCTATTAGCAGTTAAAGTAACAGCAAAAGAAAGACTTGTAGAAACAAGATTAGAACCTTCATACCAACCAACAAAATCATACCCAGTAGGAGCAGCTTTAGCAGTTAATGTGACACTAGTATCACGATAATAAGTTCCTTCTTTAACTCCACCTGTAGCAGATGAACCAATAGAACAATCACCAACATTTGTAATAGTAGTTCCTGAACTATTAGTAGTTAAAGCTGAAATCTTAATAGTAAACTTATCAGCTTCCGTTTGAGTACAATTAATAGTTTTCGTAATACCGCTGACTGAAACAGTAACAATAGTTGTTCTGCTTGCACCGGTATTCTTACTCGCAGTTAAACCAACCGTTTTATTACCCGTACCACTCTTAGCGGCAGGGGTAAGCCAAGAATCAATAGCCATCTTAGTACCCTCCCCTAATTATGAAACCGTCCATTTGACGTTAGAAGTAACATTAACAGTTTGAGTTCCACCAGCAGTCTCGAAAGTAAGAGAAGTCTTATCTAATTCGAGATATGGATTTTGAGTAAACTTAGCAACATAAGTCTTATCAGCATCAACAGTGACACTAAAAGTTACATCGTCAGAGATCTTAACTCCATCTTTCCACCAACCACCAAAGCTATAACCCTTAGCAGCTGTAGCATGAATAGTAGCAACAGTACCATCCTCAAATTCAGCAGTTTCAACTCCTAAATTAGATTCTTTATTGATACCAACACCACCTTGAACTACACCTTCATCTTCGGTTTTAACTGTAAGTGTATAATGTGTGGGTTCAGGAATAAGATCGCATTCAATAGTAACCTTAATGTTTTTCTCAACCACAAAGCTATACTGATTATTACTGTTAAGAGTGATTTTAACACCATCAACAAGTACTTTATTCAAAGTATAACCCGGACTTACATTAACTTTAATCATACAAGTATCACCATCATTATAAGTACCAGCACCTTCCATTGTAGCACTTCCGTTAGGAATAGCTTCATAGGTGACTTGGAATTTCTCAGGAGCATCAACCTCAAAACGAGCTTCAATAAATTTAGAGTCATTCATGACAATATCACGTGAAGTAATCGAGGGCGCACCCGAATCAGTCCATTCCTTAAAATGATAGCCGCTATCTGCTAATGCTTCTACAGAAACGGTAGTTCCGTTAACAATATCAGAGTAAGTCTTTGTGCCACTATAATAGTCGCTCCAACTTCCATTGATTTTTGCACGACATTTACCACCCGTTCCAGCAGTAAGAGTTAGCGTTCGCATGATTACTTGCTCGAACGTAGCAATATGCGTTGCATTTGTTCCGGTTTTAGCAGTGAATGTTGCAGGATTATCTGAAACCTTTGCACCGCTTGTATTCCACTCTCTAAACTTGTAGTTACCAACCACACGAGCTTCAACTAAATAAATCGAACCTACAGTAGTTTTAAACGTATGTTCGAAAGTAGACCAATTAGACCAAGAACCATCATTTATACGATAGCGAGTTTCATTAGTTCCGTCAGAACCTACCGTAATAGTAACTTCTTCCGGTGGAATCTCTACGAACGTACAAGAGAAATCTACATTCTCAGTGATAACCTTTGAATAAGGATTAGAGTTAGAAGTAGTTCCACCAATATTCCATTGTTCAAAAGAATAACCGCTATCGGGAACACCTAATACTTCAATTGTCTCACCGTCAGTAACACTAATGTTAGAATGCGAAGATGCAGCTTCTGAATATTCACCAGAGCCAATCTTATATTTACATTTACCATTAGAACCAACAGTGATATTAACAATATGAGTTTCAGGTGGAATGTAAGTTTCCTTAAAATAAGCAGTATAAACTTTGCGATGCAGACCTTCTTCAACAATGATATTGTTTTCATTATTAGGAAGATTAGCACCAGTAGGAGTTACCCACTTTTCAAATTCATAACCGCCGTTAGCTTTACCAGCGATAGTGACAATAGTCTTTTCCGGAGCAGTGACTTCGTGTCTTTCTGCCCATTGAGACCAAGCATCATTAATATCTTTATATCGAACTAAACCATTCGCATCAGCCACGATACTAAATGTGAAATAACGAATAGCTTCTTTAAAGTTTACTGTAATCGTAAGATCTTGCGTAACAACGATGCTATATGTATCATTACCATTATCTACAAGATTACCACCAGAAGCAGTAACTGTATCAACAGCCCAACCCTCAACCGGACTAGGAACAATTATTGCAGTTTGACCGGACTTATAAGTACCGCCACCGCTAACTGAACCTTTATCAGCAGGATTAGTTATAATAGTTACATTGTACTCCTCAATAACAGGAGCATCAAGCTCGAAGTGTGCAGTATAAGTTTCATCTTTCTCAACAACAAGATCATATTGAAGATTAGTAGAAACAATACGATTTAAACTATCAGTCCAATGAGTAAAATGATACCCTTGAATTGCCGCAGCTGTTATAGAATGCCTTGTACCTTTTGGGAATGTTCCGGCACCAACTACATATCCTGCATTAGCCGGATTAGCATTGACATTAATATAGAATTGTTCAATAGGAGCTTCATCCTTTTCAAATACGCCTATCAAATCCATATCTTTCTTAATAGTAAAAGACCAATTAGGACTAATAGACATAATCTCATTAGTATGGAACTCTTTCCAACCTTTAAAGTGATAACCTTGAACAGGTTTAGCATAAAGTTCAACACGACTACCAGCTTCAAATTGGAAACGGAAGCCATCTGAGTTTTCATCAGGAACAATAGCAGAACCACTACATCCAACAATACCACCCTCTTCAGGAGAAGGAACTAAAGTAACTCTATAGTAATCACGTTCGATATGACCGGACTGCATAAAATCTTGAAGATCTTTGATGTAAGTCCAAGCACGAATATATGTATCTTGACAACCGCAAGTATTATTTCTAACACCATGACTAGGATGCACATAATTAGCTTTAAGACCTATACAAACTAAAGTGTCATCTGTGAGAGATTCACTACCAACAATTAATTCTCTATCAATTGCGATAATATTACCATCTGTAGTCAGATTAATCTCACATCCTTTTTCATCATACATATAGTAACAACCATCAGTACGATGATAAAAGAAACGAACGTTATGCTCACGCTTAGGAAATGCACCCGGAGGAAGAACTTGTTTTAACTTGACAATTTTAATATTACATTCCATAGCATTAAGTTTAAACAAAAATAACTACGTAGAACCGTTAAGCTCCACGTAGTTTACAATAGCAACTTAATCAGTTGCAGTATTTAATGCAATGGCATTATCTCCATTGCCTTCAGCTAAAACCTTAATGGCTTCTAATTTAGTAACAACTGCATCAATAACAGCTTCAGTACCAACAATAATTTGGAACTTACGTGGACTATTATTATCAGCAGCTATTTCAGGGAATTGATTAAACTCAGCCGTAGAAATAACAAGATAAGCGACTTTATCAAAGCCAACTTTCGGGTCACCAATACCCCAAGCTTTCTGCCACTCATCATGAGGATTCCAACCCATGTTAATCAGAGAATAACGAAGGTCTTCATCACTAAGAGCAACATCAGCTAAGAAACCGGATAACTTTGTATGTTCAATGGTAATAGTACCATTGGCTTTTTGATCGGCAAGAATACCGAATACGTTCATCGTCAATTTGGTAGGCTTTTTAGCAACAACAGTTATCTGAACAGCACCATTAGCTTTCTCGATAGTAATATCAAACAACTCTTTGTTATAAGCGGTAAGACTAAGGTTTTTCTTAATCTTCTCTACCAACCGATCAACGGTATCAGTAGCATAAATCCGAACAGGTATTTGAACAATCTGAGGATTAGGATTAATCGTCAGACCATGACGATACTCCTCAGAAGAACAAATTTCAATAGCACCACAGAACTCACCATCTGCATTATATACAATACCTTCAACAGGCTTAAGTGCCGGATTCGTAAGACCTTTAAGAATGATAGTTTCTTTCTGATCTTTCTCCGTATATTTACGAACGTTATAAGTGAAGTTAAAAGGATTAATATCCACTCCACGTTGATTCATAAATCCACCGTCCTTAGTAGGAATTGCAGACATAATTACAAACGGCTCAGGTCTACCAGTAGTAGGCAAAGCAGTACCATAAGCAGTACAAATGCCGAGTTGACCGTTAGATAACTTAGTATCAACAGTAACATTATCGACAAATGTTTTTCCGTAACTTACAATTCTCATAGTAACGTTTTATTTTAAAGAATTACTTTCATTTATAGCAATTTGATAACCTTCATCTTTAAGTTTACCAAGAAGCTTCTGTGTAGCAAGGTTAATAATCTCGGTTTTAAACGGAAGTTCAGTAGCAGTATCAGTTACAATATCAAACCTAATAGGTTGCCTAAGATATGTAATAGCAACATCAGTAATCACGAATGTATCATCCATATCTACTAAAACCCTATTGTTTTCTATCGTACATATAGGATGAATGTGTCTATTAAGACGATTGTGATACGTTTGAAGCATATCTCTACGCTGAACATCAGAAACTAAATCCATACCAGCAGGTTTGCTCTTTTGTACCTTTGTAACCACTCCGTCAGAAGTGATAACCTCGTATAAGCCCGAATAACGCTTGTAGTCAAATTGTACTAACTTAATAGTATATTTATCTCCAACTACAATTAGCTGTGGCGTATCGAAGTAAAACACTAGTGATTCGAGGTAATACTCGTTATTGTAGCGTTCATAAGTCACATTGTAACCTTTTCGCAGCAATATGGAGAGCATATAGTTGATATATTCAAATAGACCCTCTTTACGATAAATCTTAGCAGGATAATGAAACGTAACGGTATCATTACCAATTTGAATAACGAAATCTTCTATATAACCGGGAATAGTTTTAAATAACTCACTAATGTTTACTACATATATCCTAGCAGTAACAGATTCAATATCTCTATAACGTTTAAACTTATCGAATATAACACTTGCTGTATAAGAAACGCCATGTAGATAATTCGTAGGTAAATAAGCAAATCCTCTGTTACTCTCATTTGAAAGAAGGTAAAGAGGACTTCTATATGTATCTTTTAAAACCTGTAAATCATCGTAATAGCGTCCGCTTTCTTCAAAGGCTTTAATCTTTTGCGTAAGCAGTACGTCAATAGCTTCATTAAGAGCAATATCAATATACTGCGGACGAATGGATTCTTGCCTATTAGCATTAATCTGCTGAATCTTTTCATTTACAGCGATATGTGCTTCTTTACAACTACTATACATACTGACAGCTTTTTATTAATTTAGAACCAAAGCCTTATAAGCAGTGAAAAGTTGAGCTTTATATTCAACATTCTCAGGAGCAGCTAAATAAGCCATAACACCTTCAACTGAAGAACCAAGAACGATTTCCGGACGCACAGTGTCAAAGTAATTATCACCATCTTTAGTAATAACTTGTGCAGCTAATAGCTTATAGACCTGTGCCATTGCTTCTACATTCTTATTATCAAACAAAGAAATAAACGCATCTGCATTTGTTTGTGAAAGTTCAGCTACAGCCGTCTGCAAATCTCCATGTTCCATCTTGATAATCGAAAGAGTATCAGCAGGAGCATTGCAAATAAGCATATTGCGAATACGCTTGTAAGAAGCCTCATCACCTGTGAACAACTGAGCCAACTTAGTAGCAGTATTAACAACAGTTTTGGTTTTAGCATCTTTCATACGCTTAACATCTTCAATGCTATGTAAGTAAAACCGAATATTAGTAGATTTCTCAACATCTTCCGGTTTATTAGCAACAGTAGAAGTAAGTAGAGCAAGACGCCAAAGAATATAATCTTGCGGCTTAATAGGAGTCATGTACATATACAGATTCTCTTCATGAACCGCAGTACCTTCACCAAATAGCATAGCATCAAAGATAGCTTTCTCTAATTTATTCGGAGCAACCTCAGTATTAATACTGTTCTTTTTAGCCCATTCAAAGATAGCATCACGCTTAATAGGGTCATTAAGTGAAAACTCCCAACCAGTTTCCAATTCATAACCCTGAGCAGGAACTTCTACAGTAGAGTTCTTTAAATGCTTAAGAACGAGGTCTTGAAAATTAACATTGCGACTATCAGAAGAAGCTCCAATGATAGTAGGAAGAATAGAAGCCATCTCAGCAGTTTTACTAGATAAAGTAAGAACAGCTTTGATACTTGGACCGAAGATTGTATTAAAAGCACCAATACTTTTCTGATTCACTACTTGAAACATAGTAGGATTCAGCTTTAAAGCTAAGGTTATTTTGCGTGAGTATATCATATAGTTTATACTTTAATCAGTTTATACTTTACAATAATCGTAATGTACGCTTATTCAAAAATCATTTCAGCCCAGAAAGAAGTAGTACCATTAAGCATATTAATACCTTGAGAAGACATAACTTCATAGGTAGCAATATCCTCACGTGTACTTAACATCTTATTGTAAGCACCCCATTCTTTAGGAAGAGGAGTAATACCTTGGTAAACACCGTATAAGTATTCACGACCTTCTTCACAAACAAGTTGGATATTAGGTTCACCTGAAGTATTATCAACAGAGTGGTCCAAGAATACCATAGTATATGAAGTAACAGGGAAACCTCCATACATACGACCGTTCTTACGATCCATCTCAGCACGAGAACCGCTATCGAACAAATCAACAACTTTAACTGAAACGGTAGCTCCAGAATAATGCTTATATTGATTAAAGTAAGCACCATAACTCAAAATACCACCACGACTTTGAATCTCTTCTGCACCAAGTTTATCGAAGTAACCGTTACCAATAGCTTCATTCTTGATACATTGTTGGAACATCTTAGAACCACCTTTACCGGTATAAAGAACAATATTCTTATTACTCAAATCAATATCATTACGAACCTCAAAGATACGAGAAAGAATCATATCAATAAGCTCAATAGTCATGAATGAGTACTCGAAGTAATTTCCGAATGCAATAAGAATATCACGAACTCCAGCACCACGAGGAATAGGTTTATTTGAATGCTTTTCTTGGTTATGAATAACACCATTAATATCACGATTATAAGAAGAGAACCACAAGTCTTCCTCTAACAAACGTCTGCGCATAAACTCGAATTGACGCATTTCATAAGGCATCCAAAGAGTACCTTTAGAACCATCATCATAATCAAGTTCAAACTCAGTAACGATATTAGCGATATTACCGGTAATAATCTTAGAGAAACGATGGAAACCAAATTGGTTAGTCATTTCACTCCAAGATTCAGCAGTACTACGAGAACCAGTTGATAATTCACCAGCAATCGTAGGAGCACCCATACCCCAATATTTACCTCTTTCAAAATTGCTAAGATCAATAAACTCATCTGGATTACCACCAAGTATGATCATTTCATAAATATAACCACCACTTGCAGTTTGCTCACCATCCGTCTGCATACGTACAAGATGTTTTCCATCAGGAGTAATAGCAGAATATTGATAAGGAATCCAGTTATCTTGGAACTCAGCTTTAAAAGGCATAAACCCTTTACCGGGTGTTTGAGTAGGCGTAATTAAACGCACAATTGGGGAAGTAACAGTTGGTTTCCCCATAATCTTCCATTTATACTGAGTATCACCAGCATTAATAGGTTTCTTACGAGAGATATTCCCTTGACCTTCTGTAAGAGAAAGAAGAGGGAATTGATTACTGTTCCTACCCCAAAGATAAGTAAGAGATTTATTCAAATCGACAGCACCAAGAACATTAAAGTTCAATAGCATATCGGCATCACTATAAACCTCTTTGGAATACTGTTTTTTTCCAATTTCTCTAAGCATAGTTACGATAATTATTTATTAGAATCAACAATACCACCGGGAACAACAGGACGTCTATTAGGATTAACTTTAGCCGCTCCACCTTGGGTAGATACCTTAACTTTAGGTTTACCACCAGAAGTAATGTTCAAACGACGAACATTCTCTTGTCGTATAGATGCAGCAGCAAGTTGACTAATATCAGCACCAAGTAAATTCCGCAGTGCTACCATAGCGAACGTTTCATTATCAGCAAGCATATCAAAAACATCTTTTTGAGCTTGCGTATAAAGAGAATCTCCAATTTCAACAACAGGAGCAGTAAGGTATTTTACAAGATCTTTACGAGTAAGAATTTGTTCTTTACCATTTACAGTTCTCTTAACACCAGCTGTCGGAATAGCAAGACCTCCAATAGTACCTTTATTAACAATCTTATCATAAAGCGAATCAGGAACATTAAGTACCTTAGCTTTACCATGATCATCATAGGTAATACCATAAGCTTTATCTAGTTCATCTTGTTCAGCTTTCCATTGCGCTTCTTGACGAGCAGTAGCTTCTTCAATTTCACGTTTCTGATTAGCAGCAAGATAATCAAGACTTTCTTTAGCTGTTTCATTTAAAACTTTATCGGCTTTAGAAAAACGAATAATACGATCAATTTGAGCATCTGATGTACCTTTACGTTTTTCAGCAGAACGAATAATAGCTTCAAGTTGAGCTTCAGATTTATCCTCAATACTCATCGTAGTCCAATCAACATGATTAGCAAAACCTTCGAGTGAACCATAAGTTTGCTTATATAAAACTGCTTGATGAATATCAGGATTAGCACGAAAGAAATTAGTAATAGCTTCTGATTCAGCTTGATGTCTAGCAATTTCAGCAATATCAGCATCACGTTGAGCAAGACCTTCAACAGTCATTTCATATTGCTTAGGAGTACCATCAGCGTTTACAGGAGTTAAACCAGAAATAGCAGAAATAGCAGAAACATCAATAGTTTCTTCTTGTTGTTCAGCAGCAGCAAACTCATCTAATTGAGCTTTAGTATAAACAATCTGTCCATCTTTAACCGCATTACCTTCTGCATCTAATTCATATTCAACATCACCTTCATCAGTTGTTAGAATAATCTTATTAGCATCTCCGGTTTCCTTATTTGCATCTTCATTATCTTTAGCAGTAGCTTCTTCTTCAGCTTTACGTTTAGCTTCTTCTTCCGCAGCTTTTCGAGCTTCTTCTTCAGCTTTAGCTTTATCCTCTGCTTCTTTAGCAGCTTTAGCAGCTTCTTCGGCAGCTATTTCTTCAGCAGTTTTGGTAGTAGTACTATCAGTAACACCACCGGGAACAATAGGATTTGGCATAGTGTTTTCTCTTTTATAAATTAAGTTATAACAATGACAAATGTAGTAATAATAAATGTATTCAAAACATCAATAGAAATATAATCTTCAAAAGCGTCATCACCGGACGTTACAGAACCTTTAAATATTCCAATTAATTTCCATTGATTTTAGGCTCAAATGCAGTCATTATGGAACATCAATTTTTAGCTGATATTGCAATTCATTTCTCTAAAAATCGTGGCTCACGTTAAGGCTTTCGTGGCTTATTCGCATTAATTCGATTCATGCGCTTTTGCTCTTCAAACTTGGCACGCTCTAGATTAGCTCTATCAATATCTAAGTTTAACTTAGTCATTTTAAGATAAGCATCAAGAGAATTAGCATTACTCTCATCTTCACTAATATAACCATTACCATCTTTATCTACTTGAAGTTTTGCATCATTAACAATAATCTGGGTAAGATTACTATCAGCGGCAATAGCTTCTTTAGAGTCACGATCTAATTGAGCTTGTTCAGCATCAAATTTACGTTGAGCTTCAGAATTAGCAGAACGCATTTGTTCAATCTCTGCATCCCATTTCTTTTGAATCTCTTCACGTTCAAGTTCAAACTTACGTTGAGCATCAGCAGCTTCTTTAATATATTTGCGTAAAGAAGCAACATTATGATTACAAACAGCTTCAGCAGCTACATCAAAATTACCATTCTGTGCAGCACTAAAAGCAATTTCTTCAAGTTTACGAACTTGTTCATTGAGTTCAGCAGAATTACCAACAAAGATACCAAAATTAGAATTAACAAAATCAGTTCCATTAACTCTAACTTGAATAACTTCGTTAGTATTAGGGTCAATATAAGAACCTTCAAAGTCATCAATCCATGCAATCTTGGCAGCATCAAGATTAGCTTCCATATCACGAGAACGAAATGAATCAAATATCTTTAGTGACCATACAGATCCCATCAGAGCTTGATTAAGTCCCATCTCAGTAACAGCTTTACCAGCTCTAGCTTGAATATCTCCTGCACGTTGATCATTCATATTAGCTAATTCATACGCTTCTTGCTTAATAGATTGCTTAATTTGATTAAGAACAGTTAAGTAATTAATCATAGTTGTATTAGCAATCTCTTTAATGGCTTGAAGTGAAGGTTGTTGCTTAGCTATTTCGCTGTCATCAAAAACTAGAGTACCATCTCGATTAGCTGCATCAAGACGCTCTTCCATAGTCATATCATTAGTATCAGCTAAGAAACTTTCAGGAATCAATAGCCATGAACGGAACTTCATAATAGTACGTTCTTCTACTAATGTATAAAGACGATAAAGAGCAAGATAAGGTAATAAGCGATAAGGAATAGGTTTAGGATTATTAAGAAGCATAAGACGACTTAAACCATTATAAGGTAACTTACAATGATTAAGATTATTAGCTTCTTCACGTTGAACTACACATGGTTGAGCTTTAGTATATACTCCCCAATCTTTATCACCAAAACGATATGCTTCCCAACATTGAAGAACATATGTATATTCAATATCAATATCACCTATAGTAGAATCTAAAACATAATCTTCATCTACCACTTTTTGTTCAATTTCACCATAAGCATTAGTATAACTAAGAATACCACGTTTCATAGGAATCTTAAATACACAATGATGAGCTTTGAGAACCCCGGTAGAGGGCAGGGAGTGGTAGGGAGCGGAACTCTGTGTATCAACAGTAGGATTAAAAGCAATCTCTCTAGAACGAAGCATCAAAGGAGTAACAGCATATTCGCCAGTACTCTCATGATTATGAATTATATCCTTAATATAAGCAATATCTTTTTTAGAAAGAATCTCTTGATATTCACCAATAATATCATTGATGTTTACCTCAAACTCTCTCATGCCATAATCATCATCTTCAACAAAAAGATTACCACTATCAATACGATAATACTCAAGAGGAGAAATAATTTCAAAGATAACATCATTATATCTTACATCACGATATGAATATACACTTTCAGTACAAAACCAATAATAGAATGCTTGAATATATTTCTCATTAGCTTTTATGAGAGAATTAAGTAAATCAAGAGTTCTCTGACCTTTAAGAGCTTCCTCATCAATCCAATCCTTAGCAGCTTCTTTCATAAAATCTTCAGCTGATGGAAGTTCTTTAGAAGGTTCACCTGTTTGAACTCCATTAGCATTCATGATGTTTATAAATTGCTGACGAAGAAGAGAATCAAGTGCAACTCTAAGATCTTTATTACGCTTAGTTACAATATCAATATCAGCATTATAAACTTGATAATTATTATAGGTGTTAATGAACTCTCCTATATATTTCTCTTTAATAGGAGTAATAAAATCAACATCTCTAATCTTACCGGGCAAATCTTCTTTTCTACCATTAACAGAATTATAAGTCGCCATGACATACTTATAAGTAGATTCATCTACAATACCGTTAGCGGCATCAAGAAATGCTTTAATTTCTGCTTTATCATTATTTGAATGAGCAGTAGCAATAACCCAATCGCACATAGCTTTAGTCCATTTCGGAGTACGCTTAGTAGCTTCTGAAACAAACACATCAGGTTTTTCTAAAGAATTAGGAATCTTAGAAGCATTCATTTAACGACGATTTAAACGATTTGCAATACGTCTGCTATTATCTTCTTTATTACCTTCAACAAGACGCTTAGTATTTAAAGAGTCTGCAAGAAAGACATACATAGCAACAATAGCAGCACTAATATGGTCAAAGTTACCTTCAGCAGTAAATCTTTGACATTCAAGTAACAGACGAACACTACCAATAAACTTTAGTCTACGAATAGGATTCCCCTCATCTGTATAACTTAAAGGTTCATAAATAAACTCCTTTAGCATACGAAGACCATTATATTTTTTATCACCATCACCAATTACAATACCATAATCGTTATTGTTAGGATTAACTAATTTACGACTATTCATGTTAGTTGGGTCAAGCATTAAATAACGTCTTAGTTTATATTTAATGAAGTTAGATACCGTTTCACCTGTACCAGCTTCGGGACAACATTCAGCATTATATAAAAGACACATACCCATTGCAACTATATCATTTTGCTCCATTGTATCCATACGACCTATATATTCGCATACTAAGAGCTTTTGATTCGGATATGGAGTAATTGTATTACTTCTCATCCATACTTGCGCAGAATAAAGAGAATGTTTATCTGTAACGTCTTTTTGTGCCTTATCTACCTTATATGCGTCCACTACTGTAAAATATAAATCTTTAGGTACTTCTCCATTTACCAAGAAAGGGCGATAGTACATTCTAACGCAACCATGAGTATCATCACGAGAACCATGTGGAACTTGATTCACAAATTCATGGAATTTACCTTTACCAAATATATCTCGTTTAATACATTCAGCTCTAGGTATAAATTCAGCTCTATTTGCACCTCCTAAATCATTAACAACAATCCAACCGTCTTGAAAGAATCTAGTAGCATTATCATTGATTAAATCCGAAACATGAAGATTTAATTCCGGAGATGCGAACATATTTTCCGTTGTATTAATAAATGCTTCGGCAGGAGTATTAGCACGTTGTGCTTTATAGATTATATGAGTTTCACTATCATTATTATGAAAATGATTCTCTTTATCTTGTTTATCCCAAGCATAAGCAGTGAATATAATTGAATTACCACGTTCAACATAAGGTTCACAATCCCATACTTGTGGAAAAAAGAAACCACATACTTCATGACGTTTATTAATATCCCAAACGTTTTCCATGCAAAGCATCTTATTCATTTTGGGATTATAAAAGGCTTTACTAAATGCAGCCCAGTTAGCACCTTTAGTACCACCCGTACCATAAACACGAATAGTACCAACAGATATAGCACCAGATTCAGTATTAGATAAAGTAACATCAAGAGCTTTTTGGAGATTAGGAAACTTACCTGCTTCCTCAAAGTCAATCTCAATAGCTTTCTTACCTACAGCGGCGGATTCATTCTTACCACAAGCAACGCTATAAAGATTAGACATCCAACCAAAATTTTTAAGACCTTTAGTAGATACGCGATAACCTAGAAGTATATCATCAATAGCCTCAGAAATATAACCACGACGCCAAAATGTATGTTCCTCAAAATGGTCAAGACATTTCTTAGCCATAAATGTAGTAGCACCTTTATCAGTAAGATAAGCTAATTGATCGGCAGCAAGTGTAACAGTAACATTAGGAAATAAGTTTATAGTATTTGCAGCTTGACTACCACGTTTATAAGAGAATCCTTTACGACGAGCTTTAGCCTTAGTAAGATGAAATTTATTATTAGCAATAAACTCATCTATTTTGAAATTCCAATAATCACCATCCCAATAACGAGGAAAACCCATAACAGTTTCAACGTATTCAGCACCTTCTCTTTTAAGCTTTTCTCTTTCTCTAGCGTTAGGTGTACGTTCAATTCTACCATAATTAAGATAAGTATAATGAGCCCCTGTAATACGCATAGGCTTAAGCAAAAGATCTCGCTCTTCATCAGTAGTATCTTTATCAAAAAACTTAGGAATATCTTTATAATAAAGTTTAGCTTTTATAATAACACCTTTTTTACGTCTAGATGTTTCTCTTTGCCAAAATGATTCATAAGCTGGAGTACTAGGGTCATAATCACAATAAGTACCATATTCATCAAAAGTATCAGCAGAACGAGAAAGTCTTTCGATATTAATAACAATGAAGTTAATATTCATAAGAATACCTCCAGAATTACCAAGAAGAAAATCATCATCTGGGTCATATAAAGGCTTATTAGTAATATAACTAATACCCTCTGATGCTTTAGGATATTTACTTTTATCTTCACAAAGATAATCTATAAAAGGAATATCTCCACGTTTATATCCCCATTTATTCTCAGGCGCAGCCTTGATACCATCACAACTATTTTTCCAGTAATCATGAATAAACATGAAGTTATCAATAGCATCCTGTGAAAATTCATATTTACTATTCATATCTTAGTCTATCATATCAATACCAGAACCAACACCATTATCTATTTGATTATTAACATCCATAGAAGCAGCAAGCTCTTTACCTCCACGTACAATAGTTTTTCTAAGTTTAGACTTAATGTAATTATCTTCAGCTTCTTTAAGTTCTGCAATAAGTTTAGGAAGATCTTTACCCATCTTAGTAATCTCACGCATATAATTAAGCATACCTCCAATCTCATCCTTAGTAAAAGAATCTTTCTTTAAATCATTACGAAGATTTTGATTCATAACTGCCATTAAATCTTTACCAGCTTGAAGAGCATTAACAGTTTCAAAGAACATTTGACCAACATAATTTATATTATGCTCAATAAGCCAATTGATAGCATCAACCATATCTTTAGTAGGTCTAAAGTCAGAATTAAGTTGAGCAACTTCAATAGCATAATCAAAAGCCTTTTGGTCTTTTAAACCATTACGATGTATATATCCATCTTCATCGGCATAACAATCAATAAACTTAAATATCTTATACATTAGCTCTCTATCATTATGCCAATCATTATATATAGTAGCAAGAACAGGAACTTTAAGAATCTGTTCAATATTAAGAATAAGTTTAGAACCTTCAACTAACCATACGTGTAATGCCATAACCAATAGTTTTATCTGTTTTATTACGAGCAACAAAAAAGCCCGTACCAACTTAATGATACGGGCAAATATAAAAATAAAAACCGAGCAAACAAATGTTGTAATAGGATTTATGCAACTATTTGTATAGTAACTTTAAAACTTTTTTTTTTATGATATTAAAATGATTTTAATATTCTCATTATCATTACTAATAGAAAATATGATATTAGTATTGTAATAAGAAATTTTATTATAACTTATTATATTATTCTAATAAAACTGTATTTATAGAATCAGTTATTGTTATATTCTCTGAATCAATAATTGGATTCATAGAAATCCAATTTGTTAAATCAAAAGAATAAGCTAAATAAGCATTCTCATTACTATCATTCATTCCAACAGCAACATATAATCCATTTTTATAACTTAAAGCCTTCATTCTACCAAAAGGAAAACTTACAACTTTTGTAAATGTTTTTAAATCTGTAGAAGTATATATAACATCGCTACATAGTAATACAAATTTTTCTCCATCAAACACTATATCTATAAGATAAGATATAGAATGTTCTGAATTTAAATTTCCGGGATTCCAAGTACCATTTAAACCTGTAGAAGACATAGAATATCTAAGCTGAGTACCCTTTAATTCAAAACAAGCATATATTCCATTACCATATACAATTTTAGAATAAGATATTGAATAATCTACTACAGTAACCGAATTCCAAGTTATACCATCAGTAGAATATTCAACACGTTTACTTCTACCACAAGCAACAAATTTATTTTCAGCAAATATTATATCAGATTTTCTGTCATCAATATAATATCCTAATTTAGTAAAATTCCATGTTTTTCCATCAACAGAAGAACCTAAAAAACCATCAGTACTACTAGCGTTTTCACGAATACCCATAGCCCAAGCTATAAATTTACCATTACCATAGCACAAAGATCTAATACTATATACAATTGTATTTACAGGTATCCAATTAATACCATCAGTTGAATATGCAGCATTACTATCTGTCGCATTAATTCCAACAGCCACATATACTCCATTACCATAAGCAATTTTATTCCATTCTGTATCTTTTACTTTAGCCATATTCAAAATATTATAACATTATACATTTTTTTATCTAGAAATAATTATTTTTGCAATAAGGCCTTTTGTTCCACCTATGATTACATTAGGTACTCCTGTTGCTTGATTACAAATTATACTTTTTGTAATACCTCCCCCAGATACAGTTAAAATAGTAGATCTTTCATTTCCACTATTTTGTTCACAAA